>Ga0163111_10001969_pt1 | contig 12925 bp, 13 predicted proteins | sample CRUFie1St18metaG_FD_109645 | JGI IMG/M metagenome (GOLD analysis project Ga0163111, IMG submission 109645) | Marine microbial communities from the Costa Rica Dome - CRUD Field 142mm St18 metaG | ecosystem: Environmental > Aquatic > Marine > Oceanic > Photic zone | place: Costa Rica: the Eastern... | reverse complement strand
TAATTATTTATAAAAAATTAATTTTGTGCCTTATCAAATTCTGTTGATACACCGCCAAATTTAGCGGATTGACTTACAGCTCTCGCATATCTGTCCATCACAGTATTCTCTGATAATGCTCCCTGATCAACGCTATCTTCTAGCCTATCTGAGTCATCAGTTTTAGCTTTAGGAAAATAATTTTCCTTGATAACATTTAGTTTCTGAGCATACACGTCTGCTGAATCGTATGTAATACCTTCAACTAAACTTGCAAACTTTTCAACTTCAGTGTCAGCTAGATCGTCAACCACGGAACGGAATACCTGATCCTTTTGTAGTTGTTCCCTTTCTTCGCTGATCGAAATAGATTTGTTAATCTCTTCATCTAGTTTGGATTTTAACTCATCAATCTCTGTTTGTTGAGATGCTAATACATCGTATTTCTCTTCAGGAACTTCGATGTAATGATTTTGGAATGTTTCCCTAAGATCTTTAATAAAGCTCTCATTGATTTCATTCTTTAATCCGTTCTCAACGGCAATCTCATTTTCAACCATCCACTGCTCTGTCACGTATGATAGATACTTGTCGATGTTTTCCACGAGTTTTTCTTTAGCTTCGTTAAAAGCTTCTTCCGCTTCCTCAACAAGTTCGTTCTCAATGAGTTCTACTTGTTGGTTTACACGGGCAACTACTGCTGCTTCAAATAGTGAAGCTGCTTTAGTCTTAAATTCTTCTGAGAGATGTTCCTCATCCTCGAATAAGTTAGCAATGTCTGCCTCAAAAAGAGTTTCTGCTTCTGCCATGTCTTCTTCAGAATATTCTTCTTCAGATTCCGTGTCTTCTGCAACGACCTCTTCTTCTTCTTCAACCTCAACATCTGAATCTAATTCTTCGATGTCGTCTACTACTTCCATATCAGAGTCTAGTTCTTCTACTTCGTCTGATACTTCGACTTCATCCTCTTCTTTATAAACGTTACCAGCGTTGCTAGCTTGGTTTACGACTGAACGAGGATCTTCCTGTCCGCTGTAGTTAGGTGCTTGACCTGCTCCTGAACCTTCTAGTCCAGGTGCTTTAGAAGCTTTGTTAGATGCTGCTTGTCCTACTGGGCTAGTTAATCCACCTTCTGGGTTGCTTGAACCGCTTAGGTCCTGCATCTCAGGATTAGGATTTGAACTGCCTTGTAATGGGTGGCTTGCATCACCATTGTTCTTCTTATCTAAAGGACGGTGAGCGTCTCCAGAGGAAACAGGCAAATTGGCTTTTGAGCTACTACCTTGCATAGGTGGTTGCTGGTCTCCTGCCATCTGCTCGTCTATAACTGCTACGGTATCGTCTTGTAACTTACCTTCAAGCAGTTCTCTGATTTTGGATTCTACTCCCATGTCTTTCTCCTTTTTTTAAAAGTCGGATTATATATTAATATAATAGTATTAATCTAATATATTTATATTTATTTAAATTTTGGACAGTTTATTGATAAAATTTGAGAAAACTTGCATCTTTTCTTCTTCTAAATCCGCTATTGTGGCCCTAGAAATAGTGCTTTTTGCTTCCTCTATATCTTGTTCTGTCCATCTCCCATTAACAAAAACCCATTCTTTGCCCTCCATTATGCCGCTTACAAAAGCGTCTGGAGCACTAGGATCAGCAACAATATCTGCTGCCGTGGCAAGCATAAAGTCATCTTGGACTTCATTTATGCCGTTTCTCTCTTTAAGACTGCCCAGTCCTCTTGAACTTACTCCAAGTTGAGCACCCTCGCTAATGAGTTCTTTTACAATACGGCCCATTGGCGTATCCATTATCTTGGCTTTACCAATCCAATTATTGCCATCTTCCCTAAGATCTGTAATCATATGAGAAACTCTATCTAAATTAACTGTTGGACCTTCAGGGTGACCTAACTCTCCATAAGCTCTTTTAGTTTTTACGTTCTCATCTACATATCGTTGCACTTCTCGTTGCATGATTTCTTTGGGATAGATTCTGCCGTTTTTGTTCTTTAAATCTGATTGTAAAAACACACCTTCAATAAACACGTTAGGTTTTTTAGGATCTTTACTCTCTTCCGTTAAGTATGAAATACTTTCGTTAAATTCTTTTATTAGTCTCATTATCCTAAACTTCCTCCGTCGTATATATCGCCACTATCATCTGTGTCAAGTGGTGCGTTTTGATGTTGTTGACTTCCGTATCCAGATACTTTAGCACATTCTACAATAACCGTTCCCCCGGCTCCCCCCGCGATAACGACCTCTATGTCTGATGTGTTTTCTGAATTGTCTGCAAAGCCATACATATCTAGTGTGCCACTTTCCATTAGTTCATATAGAACAACGGAGTTACGTTGCACCTTAGCGCTAGCGCCGCTAGATAGTGTCCAATGTAGTTTCTTTATATTTGCTGTCGGGGAGCTTTGCGTTTCGGACGACTTCTTTAGCGTTGTCGCTAGAGCTATTGTTCCCGTCGCTGCAGTCCCCCTAACACTAACTACACCCTGGACTTGGGTTAGCTTTAATGTATTTACTGTGACTGCCATTATTGGTTCCTTTGTTTAAAAAATTAATATCCTTTTTTCATTGATTTTTTATGATTGCCATGTGGTCCTTCTTCAAGAACTTCCACATTAGGATCATTCACATCAACTGTTTCGATACCGTGTTCAAACATAACTTTATACCAAGCGACTTCCCCATTTACTGGTTCAGCGTGTTCGCCAATAATAGGTGTTCCTTCTTGCCATTCTTTGTGGAAGATTTTACTTGCGCACATGTGGGAATCGCCGTCTAATGAACCCTTAGCTACACCGTCAACTGGTTTCTCTTGTAAAGAAATACCATGTCTTTCTCTAAATTCTTTAAGTGTTTTCATTTGTTTCCTCTTTATCTGTTGGTAGTCCTGTTTGCATATCTATATCAACTAAATTGTCTTCTAGTTTATCACCAATGATTTGTTCATTTGGAACAAGACCCATTTTGTCAAATTCCTCATAATCAGAACCATCGGTTCCTTCTATAGACTGTCTAAAGATATCCTTAGCAAGCTCTACCTTCCTGTCGTCTAAAGCCTCGGTTGCCCTGTTGTGCATTAGACTGTTAAAATTATCTTGAACTTCTGATGCCTTACCAGCCATCATATTGTCCAACATGTCGTTAGTAGTTGGTTCGTGAACCTCTACTTCAACTTCATTGTTTTCATTTTCTACCATACTATTTATGCTCCATTATCTGGACCAGGTTCTGGAACTCCTTCGCCTGGTTCTCCTTCGGGTCCTTGAGGTTGTTCTGCTTGAACTGCACTCAATGGACTCCATTGATATTGTCTTTGATACTGAGGTTCACTTAACAATTCTGTTTCGATAGTCTCAATATCTTCATCTGAAAGCATTAATACGTTCTTTTGTATATAACGCTTACTAAAAAATGTTCCTATATAAGCAGCTAATCCGTTTAATACTTCTACTCTACTTCTTAGGATCTCTTGTTCTTTAGATTCTGTGTAGTAGGCGTCTGTAGCAAACTCATATTCGATGTCATCTTTTATTGCATCAAAGTCTTCTTCAGTTAGAACACCTTTTAGTAAGAGCTGAGTCTTCAAAAGATCGTTTAACATAACACTAAACTTTCTTCTTAACTTGATGATGAATTTAGTAAACTTCATTTCATCTCTGTTAATCTCTGCTGCCCTACCAAAGTTAAGTCCAGCCTGTTGTTCTAAACGTGATACTGGAACATTCAGTGCTTGATACAATTTACGTTGAAAATATTCTACGTCTTCTATTTGCCCTAGGTTTTGACCTGCTGGCAATGTATCAATCTGTGTCCCTGTTCCTCCGTCCCTTCTAGGTAACCAGAAGTCTTCCAACATAGACATAAACTTCTTATCATCACGTATCTCTCCTGTGTTAGCATCGTAAACAAGTTTATTTCTATACCTGTCCATGATGTCTTTTAGATATTGTTCTGCTTTCATCTTAGGCAAGTTACCAACATCTACATAAAAAATACGTCTTTCAGGAGCACGTGTTATTCTATATATAACTACCGCATTCTCCATCATACGAAGCTGGTTTGCAGGCCTTATAGCCTTATGTAGATAAGATAAAGGTATGTTTTTATCTTGGTCTACCAAACCGCTTGGTGCATAACATATAGCATCTTTTGTAATCTTCAAACCTTGTTGGTTCTCAGGTGCTACGTATGCTCCTGGCTTTTGTGTTACACCCTTATCATTATAGATAAAGTATTCTTCAACACTCTTAACCATTCGAACTCCAGAAGGATTTTTTTCCTTCTTGACTTCTCGGACTTTCCTAATTTTACGAGGGTCGATGTATCTAACATCTTTTATCCCTAGTTTAGGATTTTCAAGATCTATGACCTTGTGGAAATATACCCGTCCATCGATATACCACCTACGGAAGTAGTCCTGGGCTCTGTCCTTAAAGTCCAGGATACTTTTAATTTCCTCGAATTCACTTAGGATTCTTTTCTTAACAGCTGATGATAATTGGACATCATCAATGTTAATTTCTACTGGCGATTCGTTTTCTAACTGTGCAATAGATTCGTTTATAATATCTTCTACTGCTGCGTCGACATCTGCCATCATGGCTATGTCTCGATAACGTTTTATTAGTTCTGCCTCGGTTTGTGCGACACCTTCCAAATCCATGTAGGTGCCGTAATAACCACCGGCTCTAATACTTTCTATCGCTGTATCTTCGGCTGGTGCTACAAAGGATTTCTCCCCTGTAGACTTATCCTTCCTCTTTATTTCAAATCCAAATAAATCCATAATTTCTTCTACCTAACCATTCTGGTTAATTGGCACAACGTTAAACAGTCAAGCTAGTTGTTACTGAGCCTTTTCCCTGTCCGCCAGTGTAATCCTGGTATTGGAACGTAACTGTATATTCTTCCAATATGTCGTTCTGTGCATATTGTAATGCAATCTCTGACATGTTAATTGGAAACGCACCATTCAATTCCCATTCACAAATGGGTTCGTCGTTTCTATCCAAGTGTTGGATAAAGATCTGTGCGCTGTAATCAGCTAGTGCTAAAACACCTTCATTACTGTCTTTGTTGTTCATTGCTTCCATCCATTCTTCAAATGCTGCACGCATTCCGAAGTTGTTTGGATTGACTACTGTAATAGTCCAAGGGTCAAATATTCTTTCTCCTGCGAATTTAACTTCCCTACCTCTATACTGTATAATCGCTGGATTAACAGTTGAAGCTGGGGCTGCTGCACCCGTTACAAGTAAACTTGTATTAGAGTCTAAATTAAGACCTGAAGGACATACAGACGGCCAGTTAATTTTAATAACGAACTGGTTGGGTCTAGCACCACCATCTCCTAGTTGTGCTCTAAAATTTGATATGTTTGGCATTATTGTCTCCTATATACCTTATTTATACGTTACCCGCCAATTTCACTAAAGTTGATTCCTGTTCTAGTAGCAATAAAGTTTAGTTGTATGAAGTTAATAGACTTCGAAGGCTTGAGGAATATGTCAGCTACGAATTCGTTTCTGTCAATTACCTCTGCTGAGTTATTATTTTCATTACACACTACTTTAAAGTCTATAAGACCTCTACGTCCTTGAACGTCTCTGAGGAAAGGAACAATCAATGAAGTGAATTGTGACCTTGTAAATGCGTCGTTAAATTCAAATAGTTGGAACTTAGCTGCTGTAGCAATTGCTTTTTCAACAACGTTAAACAACCTTCTCACGTTAATCCTATTGAAAGCACTTGGAGCTGGTAATAGTGTTTTATCACCAAGTAATACAACACCTGAACCAGGTGTATTAATTACAGGGTTGACTTGTGCACTATATAAGTCATCTCTGTTTGCTTGTGAAGGATTAAATGCTAATTTAACTGCATTTCTAATAATGCCTCTGTTAAATCCTGCTGGTGAGAACCATGGGTCATTGTTAGTGTCTGTGATTACACATAGACCTGCAATGTCTCCATTTAAAGGAACCCATCTAAAGACATCGTTATACCTATCATACATATACTTATAGTTGCCATCCATAAATGAATATGAAGTGCCAGCTAAAGCATTTCTGTTAGCTATAATACTTGTTACCTCTGAACCTGAGTTGTTTACAACACTAGATTTCTGAGGTGATACAAAGCAAATACAGTCTTTTCTGACTTTTGCTACGTTGTCTTGGACGAATTTTTGATCTGTTGTTCCAATATCTCCTGTAAGAATAAGACTTACGTCTATACTCTCTTTGTCTGCAAATAGTAAATACCCTGCTTGGATATCGCCACTATCTGGAGCGTCGTCTACACCGCCTGATAAGCTAACAGTTTGTTCTGCTGCTGTAAAGCCTGATGTAAAAGTTTGACCTGCTTGCGAGTTACCCCATGTAGAGTCTCCTGCTGGATGGTCTGTCCAATAAATGTATTTAGATTGATTGTTCAATACGTCTTTATAGAATATTGACTCTCCGTCTAAACCCTTAGCGTCGGAAGCCTTTGAAAGACCTTCAAATCTTTCTAAAATTGTTCCTATTGTTCCTGAGATAAGTCCATCTTGGTCAACTACTACTAAATGAAACTCGTCATTTGAGCCTGATTTAGCTAAAGTTGTTCGGGAAGTTAATGGAGCATAAGTAAAGAAATCTTTATATGCCCAATCGGATGCTAATGCAGCTGTTGCTGTAGCACCAGAACCTCCACCACCTGAGAATGAAATTGTAGGAGCTGAAGAATATCCATTACCAGGATTAGTAATAACAATAGCTGTTACTGCGCCTCCTGATACTGTTGCTGTTCCTGTAGCTGTAATACCGCCTGCTGGAGCTGCACTAAATGTAACAGTAGGAGCTGAACTATATCCAGAACCTCCTGCTGTAATAGTTGTGCTTGCTACAGAGTTACTATCAAAGTTACTGGAGTCTGCAAATGACACTTGTAGGGAGTTACCTAAAGCGCCAGCGTATTTTGCTGCCCACATTCCATTAGAACCTTCACCGGAGCTGTGGTTATTTACATAGTCATCTTCGTTTTTAATTAAAACACCTGCAGTTGCGCCTGCGTTTAATGCGGTGTCGTCATCTAAAACTCTTACGACTTTTAAATTATTACCATAAGCCAAGAACGATGCTGCTGTTAGCCAGCCTGATGCATTCGTATCATTTGGCTCAAAGAACCTTTCTACAAGTTGGTTCTCAGAACTTATTGTTGTGACCTCGCCTGCTGGACCCCACTGGAAATCCCCTACAAATGCACCAATAGTTGATGCTACGCCTGGGACAACGCTGGTAAAATCCTTTTCAGTTACTAGGACACCTGGTGATAGCTGAAATGCCATGTTTTTCTCCTCGGTTTATATTATCTTATGAATGACACAAGTTTTTTAATATCATCAATCATATTTATAAATGGCAGATATTAGACTTTCATTTTTGTATATACAGTTAAATTATATTGTATATACACTACTCTCTACGAGATCTAGGGGCTACTTGTCCTATCATATTCCTAAGTTTCTTTTGTAAGTTCTTAGGATTGTATGCATCGTCGGTTAGCCATAAGTCTCCGTCTATAACTTCTGCCTCTTCTTCCTGTCCATCTACTCTTATATAAGGAGTTAGATTAGTTTCTATATCTCCCATTTGAGCTTTGTATAATCCTTCTCTTGTATTGATATCTGTCATCTCTTTAAAGAACTGTTGGCTGGACAACCAACCAAATAATACTAGACACATAACTAAATCATCATGATAACCCTCATCTGCTTGATAAGTGGCACCTTTTTCTGTGAATGTAGATATTTCATGTATTATATGTTCGTCAAATATCAATAATTTCTGTTCTTCTAGTAAAGACTTGAATGCAAAACACCCTTGTCTTTTAACTTGTTTAGATGTTGTAACTCCATGTTTTGTTTTCTTACCAAAACCTGGACTAATATATTGTTTTTGTTGTTCGTTTACTGTTGCTAATATGTTTTCGTATTCTATTTCTTGGTGTAATATCTCTACTACTTGTTGTCCTATATCATTTATTTCTACTAAAACAAAAGCATCATTGAAGTCTTTGCCTACTTTTCCTATAACATCTGGATATAACATAGGCGCTATTGTGTTGTCTCTATACTTTGCCACTACTTTATATGGCATCTCGGTTATGTCTACTACTATAAAAGCAGAGTAATCTCCGCCTATACCTCTGGAAGTATCTACTGTTATAGCGTAGTAATGTCCTTCTTGTGGCTCTTCATATATGTCTAGTCCTGCTTTTTCATATACAGGTGTTTTAGTAGATAGTGCTGCTATGGTTTGTGCGTTTATAAGTGTATTGGTAGAACCTAGGAACTCACACATAACCTCCTGGTTAAATTTTACATTTCCTAGTAATTGTTTTTGTTCTTCTAACCAATTTTCATCTCTTCCAGGTATCTCATAGTAAGGTATAAACATATTTGTAAAGCCGTTTACTCCTTCTAATGACTCATTCCAAAACTTCCAAAAGTGATTATAACCTAAAGGCGTAGATGTAAGTAGAATTTTTGTTGTCTCACCAGCAGAAATAGTAGGATAAACAGAAGTAAAGAACTCATCTGCCACATTGTTAGGTATAATAGCTGCCTCATCAATATACAACCAGTTTACAGATTTACCCCTAATGGCTGCTGCTGTGGTTGCTGCTGTTAATACTTTACTATTGTTTTCTAGTTCTACGTCTCCCTTATTCCAAGTCTTAACACCTTGTTGCATCCATATAGGTAAGTTTTCATACATGATTTGATATCTGTTTAGAACTTCTCTGGCTGCTGCTGACTTGTTAGCCATAATAGCTACTGTCTTATCTTCTTCAAATATAGTGTAATGTAAGATACAAGCTGCTGATGTTACTGTTTTACCTTGTTGTCTGCCTTCCATTAACACCACACGTCTGTTATTCATTATACATTCTACTTTCTCTTTTTGGCAGTCGTATAACTTAAATGGTTGCAGACCTTTATCCAATGTAATAATCTTTACATAGTTTTCTATAAAATATACAGGATCATCCTTACACTTTATATACTCTTTTATCTCTTCTTCTGAGAAATCATGTTGATATGCTAACGGTTTAAGGTTAGGATTACCATGATAACTATTTCCTTCAGCTTGGGTCATCTGGTGTTACGTCTATTGTTCTTTGTTCTTCGTCCTTTACTGCTTTCAGTAAATCTTTTGTGCTACCTACAAATAAATTGTTCTGTGTTTTTATTGTGCCTTTAGTTGTTTTGTCTTGTGTAACTCTTTTATGTCTTTCATGAACGTCTATCATGTCTTTTGCTGTGTCTTGTAAGTTCTTTATAAGTGCTCCTGCAACTTCATAAGCACGAGGTTGATCTGAATTACGAGCTATGTGCATTATACCTTGTATAGCCTCATCGTTATATGCTTCTGCCTGTTTAAGAATAGATCTAGCATATTGTAAATCCTCTTCTTGTTGTTTTCTTAATAAAGCGTCTTTATCTTCTTCTGACATATCTACGGCAGGTAATTGTCTTTCTTCTTGTGTCTTTTTTAAGTTTTCTTCTAATGCTTTTGTGACTTCTTTTGTATTGAACTTCTTATCTAAGTCTTCAAAAGGATTTTTATTGTTCGAACGTTTCATCGAAATCCTCCAAGAACGTAAATGTATCTAGCGGTGTTGCCGAAGATGGATTGACACTAGCTGTTAATCTAGCTCTGTCATTTAACGTGCTTAAGGACAATGTAGGATCATTATATATGTCTGCAATTGCTTTCTTAATAACACCTTGATTTGCCACGTTACTGTAAAAATTAAGCCTCATAGTAAAATTCAATGTCCATACTATACTTAATCTATTGGCAAACTCACCTTCATATTCATCTTCATACGTTACGTTATCTAATGTTATTTTTATATCTCTTTTCAAACCAAGTTCTGGCAGATCATTAATTGTTACATTAAAGTCTGGATTGAAGTATGGAATAATTTGTTCCACACATTGTAGGCCATCGTCTTGGTTTTTGGCAAAACAATACAGAGCTAAGTTCATGTTGTAAGGTGTAGAATTAAATGCTACTCTTACTGTATCTGCGTCGTCGCCTGTTCCAATGGCTTTATTCTTATTTATTATAGTTGTCTTTCTACTAGGATCATACTGTATGCCTTGTATTTCAAAACCCATTCTAGGTAATGTAAGAGCTACTTCTCCCCTTGTTGTAGAGTCTGGCACCCTGGCAATTCTTGTTAAGAACTTTTGTTTAGTAGAATATGCTAAAGGGACTCTTAAAGTCTGTGCTACAGCACCAGTGCTATCTTTACGTTCAATATTTATGTTATTAAATATAGTTCCAAAGGCTATAACTGCCTTCCTTATATGTGAGTGGTAAAATGACTTATCCTTAAACATTCTATGCCCCTATCTCTCCAAATGGATTTTTCTCACTAAAGTCTAATATGCCTTCTAATGTAACTAAACTATCAAAGTCTGCATTGTCTATAGGTTCTGATTTACCTACTGAATAATCTTCTGTAATTATAGAGCCGTTTCTTTCGTTTAGTAATAGAGAACCATTTTCTAATTTTACTTGGAACTCTAACATGTCTTGAGAGTATGCTGTTTCTATGGCATCTATAGTTGAAATACCTGTATCCAAATCCTCTGAACTGTATTCGAATAGTTCACAAACCAATCTATAAACATATATTTGGTTAAGTTGATAGAAAGGATTTTGAAAGTCTACATACTTAATCTCGAATAGAGATTTTGTTTTTTCTAAGTATATAAGATCGCCTTCTGAAGGTCTTAGTTGTTGTGTAAATGTTCCGCCGCTGGTTTGAACCATGTCCTCCCAACGTCTTTTTGCTAATACAAAAGTTGCTTGGTCTCTAACTTCTAAACCAAAACGTGTAAATATATCTCCCTGTCCTTCGTAACCATTAACATTATCAAGATACATTTCAATAGGATATGCTTGTGTGAACTTAGATAGTTCATCCTCGTCAAATATTGTGTCTTTGTTTACTAAGGTTCTAGGCAAGTAATAGGTATCGTGTCCATATATTTTAAGACTTTCTATTACAAGATCTTCTACTAATCGTTGTTCGTTAGTTGTGCCTTGTCCGTTGCCTGATTGGAAATAAAAATTTGTTGGCATTCCACTACCCTATCATAAATGTAGGAGGAAGTTCATAACGTTTCTGCATGTCTTCTTCTATTTGATTTATCTCCTGGACTGCCTCTCCATAGATTTGATCTCCGTTTAAAATAACACCGCCTGGCATTTGTATTCCTTGAAACTTCTTCAAGTTTTCTCCCCATTGCCTTTTTATAAGAGCTGTTCCATATCTTTTTAAGAACATATCATCATAAACTTCTGTGTATGTTTCAGGATCTAATATAGCAAAAGCCTCTGCTACAATAAAATCTCCTACATCAAATGTAGCATCCCAGTCTGTATCTATATACAATCTATCTGTTTTTCTATTCCAACGTATCTGTCTTTCTCCTGCCAGAAGTTTTTCTAATGTTGTTAAGTGAGATTGGACGACAGTATAATATACCATGTCTGCTCCCATTAAGTTGTAAAGATCGTTCATTCTAAACTGATACATAAGATCAAATAGTTGACCGTCTCTATTGTTTTGTGTCGCTGCACCTCCAAAGTTAAATACTCTATTGATACCTAGTATATTGTTACTAATAGGTATATAACCTTTTTCTATATCTCCTTCTACATAGAATCCTGTAGGTGTAAGTGTTCCTGTTGTGCCTGATTCTGAACCTGTTAATTGTTCAGATGCTACAAAGGTTCCTGATTTTACTTGTTCTATAATAATGAACTGTCCTTCTGTCTTTGCTACTCTGGCTGTTGCACCAGATGTTCCGCCTGTAACAAGTTCATTCTTCTGAAAGTTTTCTGCTATGTTAGTGGTTAGTTTTAACTTAGAGCCTTCTACTTGGTGTTTAACATAAGTTCTTTCTACACCATCAAAGTGATACTCTTGATAAAATTGTAGGGCATCATCAACACGATCAGAGACTTGTTGTTCATCAACATTTATTTCTATGACAGGAGCACCTAGTCTCCTTAAACAATATTCCTGTAGACCTACTCTAGTTGATAAAGCCATTATTACTCCTAGTTAAGTTTTGTTCCTGCTGCGTTGTATATAGCTGTTCCTGTAATTGTTGGTGTTGCTCCTTCTCCAGAGTTGTTAGCTAATGTTATACCATCGCCTGCTACTAAAGAACCGACATAATTACCTGTTGTTTGTGTGCTTAATGCAACTGCATTGTTAGCAATTTGATCTGAACCTACAGCATCATCTGCTATCATTGATTGTTCTACTGCGTCCGATGCAATAGTAAGAGCTATTGCTACGTTTGCACTTCCGTCTACAGAACCTGAGCCTGTAGCATCTCCTGTAAAGGATAGTGTTCTAGCATTTGTCCACTTAGCTGCTGAACCTGTTGTGTTTTGGTTAAGTGTTCCTATTACTAGATCTATTGTTCCGTCTGCGTCTTGATAAGTAGCTGTAATACCTGTTTCAGTATTACTAGAGAACATAGCACCTACTATGTCTTGTATTTCCTCATCTGTTTGATCTGCTGTAGCATTTGCCTCTATACCATCTAGTTTACTACCATCTGTTGCTACATCTCTACCATCTACAGTTCCTGTTACAGATATATTACCTCCAACTCCCATGTTGCCACTGAAGTCTCCATTTGTTCCTGTAATTTCTGCTGCTACTAAATCTGCTGCTGTAATTGTAAGATCGCCTGTGCTTGCTCCTGTAAATGAACCTGTTCCTAATATGAAACTATCTGCACTTTCGTCCCAACCCATAAATGCGTTGTCTGAACTTCCTCTTTCAAGAACAATACCCATATCATTTGCTGGTGTTCCTGTTGTTCCGTTTCCTAACTCAATCAATCT
>Ga0163111_10001966_pt1 | contig 12929 bp, 5 predicted proteins | sample CRUFie1St18metaG_FD_109645 | JGI IMG/M metagenome (GOLD analysis project Ga0163111, IMG submission 109645) | Marine microbial communities from the Costa Rica Dome - CRUD Field 142mm St18 metaG | ecosystem: Environmental > Aquatic > Marine > Oceanic > Photic zone | place: Costa Rica: the Eastern... | reverse complement strand
CTTTGTCAATGACGTGGATTATACCATTCGAAGAAGCTACGTCAGCCTGGGTAACGTTTGCTCCATTTATCTTTACGGAATTTGAGGTTACACTAAACTTCGCGTTGTTACCGTTGACCATCTCAACAACCATGCCGTCAGATAGAGCACTTGAAGAAACAGAACCTGAAACTACGTGATACAGCAGAATGTCGTAGAGAGTATCTTTTTCCGCTTGAGTTTGATAATCAGCCAGGTCTATTCCTGCATCAGTAAATGCTTGATCAGTGGGTGCAAACACAGTAAATGGGCCCGCTCCCTGAAGTGTTGTAACCAGGTCTACGTGCTGGAGCGCTGCAACAAGGGAATCATGTACCCCAGTGTTTGAAGCGTTTGTTGGTATGTCATCATTGGCGTCCGCTGTCACATTTACAGGAAATGCAGAAGCGACTAGCACCGTCATCATCATGAATGTTAGAACTCTATTCATAATATTATCAGATGAAGGTGGGGTTATAAGCGAATGTTTTTTTTCACCAAATCTAACATTTCAGAACTTCTCTTACTTGAGATTTTGAAGAAACTTGTGACTATTGATTTACATGGATACCATATGTTGAAGAAGTTCTGAATATGCGCGAAGCGCATGAGTCCCAGGATATCTGCCCTAGTCTTGACCACGCTCTTCGTTATTGCACCTCTTGCTGGCTGCTTTGGTGATGAAGAGGTCGAGGAAATAGTACCTGCTGAATCGTTCCAAATCGATTTCGTTGATCCTCAAGACGCTATACTTCGCTCAGGTGAATGGCATGATTTCACACTTGAAGGTAAAGGCAATGCTATTGCAACTGAACCCGACGTGATGATTTTCATCAATGGAACTTACGTAGTGAGCCACACTGTAATGGTGGAAGATAGTACCGTATTTGGCCAAATTCTTACCACCCCATACGTCACTGAAGTGAATATTACCTTCATGGCTAAAGACGGACAAAGTGAAATCCTCAAGGTGTCAATAACAGAAGGAACACCAATAGTAAATGGTGAAGAGTGGTTTAGAAAGACCGATTTCATTACCAGCGTTTGTACTGACACAACAAAGTGTGGAGGCTATGTTAACCGATGGATGGGCGCTGGAAATGGATTCTTTGAGAGAGCTGCTGAATATTTCAAAGGACAATTCGAAGGTCTTGGTTATGACACATACTTGCTAAGGGTCACAGACCATGGCAATGTTGCGCAACCAGAGAGTCTCAACGTTATTGCTTGGAAACAAGGTCGAAACGACAATTGTGTACAAGGAATGGGCGGTCATATGGATATCGCACCTCCAGGTGGGCCACCTGGTGGTGGGACTTACGAAGGCGCATATGATAACACTGCAGGAACAGTAGCTATGCTGCTGTATGCACGTGCATTTGCGGATTTAACTTTCGAATGCGATACGTTCCTAGCACTTTGGTCAAGTGAAGAAGAGGGGCTACGTGGCTCAAATGCTTTCGCAAATAACCAATGCGATTACTGCCTCCCTCAAGATAAAGAATTGGAGTTTTACATTAACATGGATATGATGGGAATGTCTTGGCCTGCCAAAAAGAACGGTGTCGGCGACCCATTCCCATACCATGCTTGGTCAAGCCCTGACCTCAACCCTGATGTCCAGGATGTTGCGATTACAAACGTATTAGATCACGTACATAGGAATGTAATGAAGGCACCAATGAATCTGAGAATTGATGGCACATATGGTGCAGGATGCGACCAACACTGGGATGAACATGAGGACCTAGTATTCGATGTACACGAAGATACGTTTGGTCGCTCCGACCACGTTACATTCCGCAACTTAGGTGCGCAAACTATTTTCCATCTTGGTGCATATGATGAAGACTATTCAGCATACCATTCTCCAACCGACACACTCGACAACATGATTGAGGAAGTAGGGGGTCAGGAAGAGTTGGAAAAGAGTATGGAATTCGTGATGTGGGCGGCTATGCTTGAATTCATTATTGCAGACCAGACCCCTGAAATCCGTAATATGAACGAGTTGTGAGCCATGGTTGAAGCAATAGGTGAATTGATCGCTAGTATAGGTCACAGCGTTGTGAATGATAGCGAATATATCGACGAAAAGACCGAGACTAAATCCGGTTTAGTTCGTGCGTTGTATTACCTTGTTCCTATCTCCATACTGGTTGGATTTTACATATGGGTTGTTTACTACTAGTCGCCAGTAAGTTGGTTCCATAGCGAAGAAATTTCGGAATCATTCTCAATTAAATCATCTAGATTAGCCTTTGTCTTACGAGTTTTCTTGACAGACAATTTATTGTGAAGATTAATGTCGATTACAAAATCAATTTTGCAGTTAGAACCCTCTTCGATTTTGGTTTTCACAGACAGTAGTCTTTCAAGATCGGATTTGAAATTCTCTCTTGAGAAGTTGTGTACTCGTGTGCTTTGCATATGCATGTGAATATTTTGTTCACCAACGTAGTAGTTCAAAATATACCCTTGTGAAGGTGATGAGTGATCGCCGCCCGGACTGTAATATGTATCAGCAACGATGAAATGTTCAGACCTTATTTTCTTGAATTTTGCGAAATTAAACACGTCATGTCTCCAACCATATGTAACCAAAAATTTGCCATCCGGAGTAATGCCTGTACCGGAACCATGGCGGAATGCCCCTCCTTCGCTTCCAGCCAACTCCAAATCACCAGGTGAATGGCTTTGCATACTTCCAAAAGCCAACACTAAGCCAGGTATTGCCATACAACAGCAAGCCCCTATTATTCCATCCTCTTGAGGTAAAATTGTTATGGCAACAAAAAGGGCTGGAATCATTAACAATCCTCCGAAGAGTGTTACTCTCCGGCTAAATTCGATGTCCTCTTGAATTCCTTCAACCGTGGTGATACTATTTTCACCATAGCCCAAAACACTCCTAATTGGAACATCATCATCCATTACCTCATCTGCAAATTGAACTGCATTTGGTAAGAATTCCGAATCAAAAAATGAATCATGGGAATTGTGAGATTTTTCAAAACGATATTTTCTGTTGGTAATCAGGCCAACTACTTGTCTGCCATTCCAGTCTATTCCAGCATCACATTCAGGACATTCGAAAAGATTCGCAATCCCATTTGGAAGTAGTATTGTCTCCGAGCATGAAGGGCAGACTGTCTCAGAATCAACCATACTGCACAGCGATTGTTCTAGGGCTATATTGTTGCCGCCTACTTAGTTCCAGAAGGCATCATCTTCCCACGGGAGACCTACGGCAATCCCGAGGATTTCTAGAACGACATAATTGAAGAAAAGGTAACCCAGCACAGCGATTGTAAATGCAAGGAGTGAGGTGTTGATCACTTTCCTTCTCTCTCTTTTCACGTCATCAAGGGTGCAAACTCCTTGGTTTCTGAAATAAGATACGAGCCCTACGGCTACCAGAATACCAGCGATCCCCAACATTGCTGGTCTAAACCACCAGTATCCATCTTTACCCCAATAAAGAGTATCTGATAGAGCTGCGGCAGTAGACACTGAGGCCAAACCAAACATCACCATAACGACGGATGGTAAACAGCACATGGATGCGACTATGGCAGAGGATGAAATCCACTTCCACAATCCTTTGTCCATGGCAGGCTGGGGTAACTTATCATTAATCAAATACTGTATTGCATTTCACAAATTTTTCCTGACAGTTTTACAGCCCACACTAAAATCAGGATTTTGTTTCATTGCTTCTAATGTAGCATCCAAAAGGTCATCTTCTGCTGTCCTCGGATTATCTCCTGCCTCGCGCCATGAAACCGAGACCATTAATTCCTCATGAACAAAAGATTCGACATTGTATTCTGTTAGATTTATGTCTCTAGGATTTAGATGCATTCCAAGTTTTTCAGCCTTTTGAACAGCCTCTTTTGCGGTCCAGATTTCAATAGCCATTTTTGAATTTTCAATTAGAAAATTCAATTCCTCATCTTTAGCCATCATATCAAATGCATTAGTCTGAATTTGTCTGTCTTTCTTCTCAGCATCAATGCCGATCCAATAACCTGGTTCTACTAGCGCACACACTGCCCAACCTTCACAATGACCAATACTAATTCCGGGAAGAGGGTCATTTCTCCAAACTCCGTTTAGCCATGACAAGTAAGGTGCGCGGTGCTCTGTACGAATAACTTCCAACGAATCAGTGGGAATCTCCCAATGCTCCAAACATTTCTCCAGTAGTAGTCTTCCTGAATTATGATCTAGTAGACGTTTATTCGATGCTCTTGGAATATCCTCAGAAAATTTGCTGGTGCAATCTCTAATCTGCATTTTGGCAAGCAGCATCCTAGGACCCTCAATAGGATCCATTATTTCCATCATCTCACCTCGACAAATTGAATCTCTGATCATCGGGAACTTCGCCCATTGCTTTGAGTCTGAGACCCTTTAGCGAAAGAACGGGGGCATCATCATCTCCAACGATTACTACGTCATGAACTGTAACTCCTGCGTCCTCACTTGCTACCTTTACGGAACGGACACGCAAGCGCTCATCTGGCTCTGGAACACGTAACATTGTCGACCACTCTATGCCTATTGGTAAACTGGAGAAACCGTCACTTTCCATTGCAGCTAAGCCGGCATTTTGGAAACCTGCCTCAATCAGCATGGGGAGTGCGTCTAAGAGTACTTCTTCTCCCTCGCTTTCGAGAGCAAACTGATCTGTTGAAGGCAATTGATGCCTCATCAATGCAATTCCATCTACACCGCCTTCAATTCCACGCAGTACACCACCATGCGACTGGAATCTAGGGCCATGGAAGTATCTGAGATAGATGAAACTGGAATGGTGCTGCAATTCACCGTCTGGTGGAGTGCCAATCGCTGGAAGTGCATCGACCTCGGTTTGTAGGAATGGAGACATGTCTTCACAATAGGCTACCAGCCTCACTTTGGCTTCATGGTGAAGTCTTGGCTCACCGAATATCTCGCCTTTTGAATTTACGAGATCGGACACTAAGCGGCATTTCACCCAACTTAACTCACCTTCAGTAGCGGCTAGTTCAGCCTCCACTCGAACTGTCATTGACCCTTTCATTATCTTGATTGGTAGTCCGAATGTTACCTCTTCAAACCCAGCTAAACAATTGCCAGGAAGCAATAACAAAGAATTCTCAGCGAACATTTCCATCGCCATTACCCCTGGGTGATACGGTACACCATCGATTGCATGGTCACTCAAGAATGGATGATCCTTAACCGAAAGAGTACATTGAGATACCAATGATTTACCTTCTTCCAATGAGACTAATTTGTCTATTAGCGGGAATCGACGTGGGTCGGATATCGATGCTGCCATATCTGCTGGTAATTTCAAAGGAGGCTCACGGAATGAATCGTAACGATCCATCAATCCTAATGACCCACAGCCGAGCACTCTTCGCTTTCCACCTGCAAGTGCTTCACCGACGAATATATCGACACCATCACCTACAGACAAGGTCTCAATTCCAGCTGATTCGAAGACGGCTTCTATCGACCCACGTGTCGCCATTCCTACATCTCTCCAACCGGTCCAACCGATTGCTACCGCTCTGCAATCTGAGTTGGCCGTTAGGCGAGCCATTTCTGCATCAAGTATCGAATTGGCTGCAGCGTAATCTGTTTGTCCGCCATTACCAAATCTACCGGCCACACTAGTGAACGCACAAGCAAACCTCAGTGATTCATCTGCTACTGAAGTCAGTGCTTTCCAGCCATCGACCTTGACTCTTACAATCAGATCGAACGTACTCCATGCTTTGTCCCCAACCAGCTTAGACTCTTCTAGGCCAGCACCGTGTACTATACCTGTTATTGTACGACCTGACGTTGCAGCGCTTATTGATCCGGCATCTGTTACGTTTGCTGAATGGTATTCTGCATGATTACCGGATTTTTCGATTTCACTAATTGTGCGGTAGATATCCATGCTTCTTGTTAACTTAGTCCATGCATTATTCCATTCGACCATGGTGATCTTACCGGTTTCAGAATCCGACATCAGGGATTCTCGCAATTCCATCTTGCGAGCATTAAGCTGCTCATCATTCCAATCTAGCCATGAAGATGTTTCATCGATTAGACTACTTCGGCCTAATAGTAAGAATGTCGCACCCGCACCTTTACTAGCGTTTGCAACACCTATTATCGAGGCAGCGGTTACTCCTGATCCCCCACCGCTTACAAGCCAGATATCATCGGATTCTAGCGGTTTAATTTCATCAACTAAGTCCTCTGCAAAGCAAACTAAAGTCCACCTTCGCTCATCTCTATCAATACCGATTTCGACTTCGCCACCAGCGTTGAACATATCATTCTCGATAATTGCAGCCGCAGAATCTGCATCGATTATCAGTTCTGGGTGCAAATCCAGTGCTCTGCATCGTATATTTTCCCTTTCGAATGCGTAGGATTTGGTGACTCCGCTCGCTCCACAAGCGAGTGAGTTGAATCTCTGGCCACGATTTCCGTGTCTACCATCCAAAGCAGACACGCTGCCAACCAATCCTGACGACAATACTGCTAACTGTGGATCTAATCCTTTCAACAAACCGAACCATGATTGTGCTGCAAGAGTTACTTGGTTGGATGCACCTGTTGCTTCCCACGAACTACCTGTAAGTGAAAGCGGTGCTAGGTGAATGATACCTCCTACACCGGAGATTCTCGAACAGATTTCTGCGATTTGGTCTTCGCTTCCAGGGTCCGCACGATAGGTATGCCCCGACAATTCTTCCTGCTCAGTGACAGCTTTTGCACCGAATTCGAATCCGACCTTTGCGACTGAAAGACCCTTTTCGCTGAGCCTTGATGCAAGGGCATCTGCTACACCCCAACTGTCCTGCGTAAGCACAATTGTGCCACCGATCGGTAGACCTTCAGCAACAGCAGGGCATGGCTCAACTTCGACTTGCCAGCGGCGTGTTTGCGAAGATTTAGCCACCGGAGTGGCTACAGAAGGCGCAACAGGTTGTTCACTAACTTCTGAAGTGACGGAGGCTTCTGGTTCACCAGGTATATCTCCGCCTTTCATTTTCACGATGTAGGAGACAAAGTGGTTCAATGTAGGATGGTCTGACAAAACGAAGTCTTCATCGACTGGTAATGAGAAAATCTCTCTTACGTCACCCATGATTTCGGCTTGCTTTACTGTATCAATTCCTAATTCACCTTCAAGATCTTGATCCATCTCGATGAAATCTTCAGGGTATCCTGTATGTTTGACCACGACTCCGATCAGTTTAGGTTGAATGTCGCCGGTGTCGCTTACCAAAGGTGCAGCAGGAGTTTGTATTGGAGCGGGCTCTGGTACAACATCCACTACCTGTTCAACAACCGGCTCAGTCGACACTGTGGTTTGATTTCCACCAGTCATTTTCTGGATGTAAGCAACGAAATGATTCAATGTAGGATGATCAGATAATACGAAGTCATCATCAACTGGTAGTGAAAATATCTCTCGGACATCCCCCATGATCTCTGCCTGCTTGACTGTATCAATTCCTAATTCACCTTCCAGGTCTTGATCCATCTCAATAAAATCTTCAGGATATCCTGTATGCTTGACTACGACTCCTATCAGCTTGGGCTGAATTTCGCCAGCATTGCTTGGTGCAGGTTTTGCAACTTCAGTCGGCTTTACCTCAGGAATTGGTTCTTGAACGACTTCAACAGGCTGAGGAACTATCGACTCTGATGGAGTTTCAACAGTTGTTAAGGTTGCTGCCTCTCCTCCCTGCATCTTGTGAATATATCCAATCATGTGATTGAGAGTTGGATAATCAGATAATACAAAGTCCTCATCTACTGGTAAACCGAACTTCTCTCGTATATCTGCCATTATTTCTGCTTGCTTAACCGTATCAATACCCAATTCACCTTCTAGGTCTTGGTCAAGTTCAACGAAATCCGCAGGATAACCAGTATGTGTTACAACGACTTGTATCACGATTTCAGTTGTGTCTCCAGCTGGTGCAGCAACCGGCTTTGGCTGAGGTGGCGCAACGGGTTCAGCGGCAGGTGCTGGAGTGACAGCCTGCTTTACGACAACGGGGGCAGATGTTGCCTTTTCCGAATATGCTGCCGCGTATTCTTCACCTTGGATGCCGCCGTGTAGATTATTTTCGCCGTCAACATAGGCTACGAGTTTGTTTTTCAGGACACGTAGTTCGAGGTTAGAGGTGCCTGCTTGAGATTGATTCCAGGCTAAGAGTTTATTCTTGTCAATTCTTTCTCCACTAAATTCAAATTTCTTGACCAATGAAAGCCCGATTTGGCTACCAAATCCTGCAGCAAATCGCATTCCGTATTTCAGATTAGGATAATCTCCGCCCTTTGAAAGATTCAGATTACCTAATTCAGGGTCTACAACCTTATGGTTTGCAATTGGCGGTATTCTTCCTGTCATTAGGCCATAGAACATAGATGCATCTTCGATTCCGACGCCCATTGGGTGTCCAGTGAAACCTTTGGTATTGGCAATAATTAGAGAATCTGTGCTCGAACCAAATGTTTCGCGTAAAGCTTTGACTTCCGCTTGCGCAGAACCGCCTCTGGCAGGAGTGTATGTTTCATGGGAGAAGAATACAGTGCTAGGCGCCATTTGATGTCTATCAAGGCCCCATCTTTCTTCCATCTCGCCTAAGAATTCATTTACAGTTTGAGCGACGTGATCTACATCCAAGCGTGTACCGTGATATGCTGAATTAGAGATTCTTGTACCCAATAGTTCTGCCATAGGTTGAACGCCTCTTGCATCAGACTCTGACTTTCGCTCTACTACGAAGGCAGCAGCGCCCATTCCCAATATCAAACCATTTCTTCTCTTGTCGAATGGCAATGCCGTCTCTTCGACCACATTATTGGTTGATGCTGCACCGCTTGCGGCGAAACCTGAACCAATCCAATCCCACAAATCATCTCCAGTTACATCATCTGCAGAGATGATTACCACCCTGTCACATCTGTCACTAGCAAGCCAATCTTCAGCGACTCCAAACGCAGCTGTTGCAGAGGCGCAGGCCAAATTGATTGTCGTATTCGGGCCACGGATACCAACGTGTTGTGCAAATTGCGAATGACCCATATTCAATATTTGGAATAGATACCTTCTATCGAATCTACCTTCTCCATCGTCACCATTGACTTTAGCATGCTTTGCTGCCATTTGATGTCCTGCGAAGCAGGATGAAAATACGACGCCCGTTCTATCCCTGTATGATGCAGGCATCTGCCAAGATCTAATCAGCCTTAGACCGCCTTTACCAATCTGTTCAACCGGCGTTAGCGGGATTCCTGCATCTCTGAGTGCAATCAATCCTGCTGCACATGCCAATTGTGTGCTAATGTCCCAAGCCGCAGCAATCTTAGCCTCGATTCCAAATTCTTCCTCGGCATCAAAGGCAGATTTGACTCCAGCCAATTGGGGGATATCGCCGAATTCTTTGGCGGCTTCCATGCCCACACTGCCGTCTCTGCCCTTGATTAGCCGAACAATGTTCTTGTCAAGCAAACGTTGCTTGTAGTCATCGCTTACTTCACTAATACAAGTTTCACCTCGTACCAACTTTTCGAAGTTACCTTTGTCGAATACTCTTTCACCACCTGGGAGACCAAGTGAAATTCCTGTGATTACATACGGGTCATCTGCTCTGTCATCTAATGTTGTAACCCTAGTTTTGCCACCTACCATCGGCGCAGATGTAATCCAGCGGGTGATGTCGCCTGGTGTTTTGGCAACTGTTATGTCCCAATCAGGGTCGGTACTACAACGTGAATGTACTGTTGTGACTACAGTTTGAATCTGTGAATCATTCATACCCAACACAGTACGCATGTCGACATTGCCTTGACAGAACTTCGCAGGATATCCTGTTTGTTCAGCAATCAATTCGCCAACCAAAGCTATCTTCGCAGCATCAGGGTCAACATATTTGTCGTTCGATTTTACAATGGTTTGTGTAACAACCTCTCCGCCTTTCGAAGGAAGGGGCTTACTTCTCTCTCGAAGAGGCACGCTTGGCATTGATAGTGCGCCTTGTGCCTCGATTGGCCCCGCTCGGAAAGCCTCGGTTAGATGAGGACTATCTCGGCCTGGCCACTCTGGAGGTCTACCTGCTAGTGCAAGTGTACCTAGCGCTGAAAGGAATGTTGCAATCCCTCCTGCTTTAGGATGATTTGTCATTACAGGCAATGCCGCTTTACCTTCAAGGATCTGTGATGCAAACACTGTTAATGCACGTTTGGGACCAACTTCCAAGAAAATACGAGCACCTGCGTCATACATCGAATTGATTTGGGAAGTCCACTCCACACTAGACGCCATTTGTGGCGCTAACTTAGCCAGAATCGCAGTCTTTGAATCGCCTCCATCATCCATGGGGTACCAACCTCCATCGACGTTACTTGTGATAGGGATATTTGGCCAATTAATCTCCAAGTTTTCCAGGAATCTGCGAAGTGGTTCGTTTGCTGGAGCGACAATCCGGGAGTGGAATGCGTGACTGGTCGCAAGAGCAACCGTTTGGAAACCTTCTGCTTCGAACTTTGCCATTGCCGCCTTGACCGGGGCGGTTTCACCTGCAATCACAGTCATTTTGGGCGAGTTCTTGTTTGCAGCAATTACGTATCCATCTACTTCTTCGATAATTTCTGCAATTCTCTCGTATGGTGCTGTAACACTAGCCATTAGACCCTTGTCTTCAATTTCCACGCTACCCATTTCTGTACCACGTGCCGCCGCTGCCCTCAAGGCACCATCCATGTCAAGGATACCTGCGCTCATCAGAGCAGCATATTCCCCAAGGCTGTGCCCTGCAACCATGTCAGGTTTGTGTCCATGAGCATTTAGTGCGGCTTCTATCGCAAGGTCAGCAGTAAGCATTGCTGGTTGAGTGTATTCGGTTTGCTTGAGTTTGTACTCGGCTTCCTTCTTCTCCTCAGCACTGAGATTTTCTCTTAAAACGAAAGATGACAGCGTTTCACCATCTAGAACATCTACCATCGTAATATCCGCTTTTTCCCAAACTTGTCCAACGCCGGCGAACCTAGCATTCAGATCATTAGTCATGCCTACGTATTGACTACCTTGACCAGGGTACATGTGTGCAATTTTTGCTGCACTTGGTAGCGATGGGTCTTTGCTAATTAGAATCCCTTGACTCATCAAGAAGCCCCATTTGGCTTCGTCATCAATGGCCTTTAACGCCAAATCTTTTCTTTTGTTAAACTCAGCCCAACTAGTTGCAGAGATTGCCATCCTAACGGGATCTTTTGTGTCGAAAGACCAGTGTTCCGGGAGTGTGAAAGAAAGTCGCATACCCCTTGGGTCATCATCGAAGTTAGTCCCTGAAAATACGATTGCTGAAAGTTTGTTTTTCACTGCGCCGATAGAATCTCCAGAGATGAGTAATAATCCACCCTCCACTGCTTTGAGCTCTTCATGTGTCATTGTCGGATTAGAAGGTGATTGGCGTTCTATTCCAGCATATGCTTCCCATCTGCCATCCCATTCCGCTACTAAACTAGCATGGAAATCTGGAACATATTCTTCCAAAGCTACGTGGAAATTTGTTCCTCCAAATCCGAAAGCAGAGATCCCTGCTCTGCGAGGGTTTGATTCAGGCTTCGCCCAATCTAGGGCTTTTGTCGGAACGAAGAAGGGGATTTGATCCCATTCAACCGTAGGGTTCGGCGTTTCAAAGCCTGCACTTGGAGGGATTGTTGCATGATAGACTGCATTACAGGCTTTCATAATTCCAGCAATACCTGCTGCCGCCTTGAGGTGGCCAATCTGACTTTTCACAGAGCCTACTGCGATGTGATCTCCACCGTCAAGACCGTTCCAAAGCAGTGAGAGAGTTGAGAGTTCGGTAGCATCTCCTACCTTGGTAGAAGTCCCGTGGGCTTCGACTAATTCAACTGTTGATGGCGCATATCCAGCCTGAGCATATGCCCTACTAACTGCTTGAACTTGCCCTCTTTGACTTGGCGCTGTTATGCCTTTGCCTCTACCATCTGATGACCCGCCTACTCCGCGAACAACAGCCTTGACGTCATCTCCATCACGGATAGCATCTGATAGCCTCTTCAGGAGAAGAACGCCGGCGCCTTCCCCCATTACGAATCCGTTTGCTCGCGCATCAAAGGGCGTGGAATGAGTTGGAGACAAGGCACCAATTGCACTAAATTTCGCATACGTTGGCGCTTCCATGCAACGATCGGTCGCTCCAGCAAGCATAGTGTCTACTTGCCGATTCTGTAACAATCTGCACGCATCTAGTAATGCAGCCATCGATGAAGCACATGCAGCATCAGTGGAGTAATTTGGACCTTGGAGGTCGAGCAGATTTGCAACTCTGCCGCTGACCACATTTGCCAATTCTCCCGGCATTGTATCTTCATCAATACGAGGAGTGCCCTCGCACATTTTCTCGACCATCGCGTCTGCTTGCTCTGGAGTTGCCCCGTTATCGATTGCGATTTTTCGCATTTCTGCACTGTATACTCTGATATTTGACTCGGACCTATTTTCTCCGCCCAAAGCATTAGCAAATATTACACCAGTTCGGGCACGGTCCAGTGTTTTACCTCCTTCTCCGTACCCTGCATCATCGATTGCATCGGCTGAAACTGTAACCGCCCATAGTTGACAGGGGTCAATTTGAGGGAGTGTGCCCGGTGGCTGCCTCCATCGGCGCCAATCAAATTCGTAACCCTCTACGAAACCGCCAATTTTTGAGTAGGTCTTACCTTCAGTGACATTTCCAGGGGAGCCATTTTCCCAATAAATATCTGGATCCCAACGGTCTTTAGCGACCTCTTTGATAGACACATGAGCATCGATAATGTTCTGCCAGAATTCTGTGATGGATGTTGCATCTGGCATCAAGGCAGCCATT
>Ga0163111_10001965_pt1 | contig 12930 bp, 17 predicted proteins | sample CRUFie1St18metaG_FD_109645 | JGI IMG/M metagenome (GOLD analysis project Ga0163111, IMG submission 109645) | Marine microbial communities from the Costa Rica Dome - CRUD Field 142mm St18 metaG | ecosystem: Environmental > Aquatic > Marine > Oceanic > Photic zone | place: Costa Rica: the Eastern... | reverse complement strand
TCAAAAATAAAGGCTATGATGCCTCCCGCTATCCCCACTAACACAACAATCCAGAACGATTTAATCAGTGCGTCCTTGGCCTCCTGCTGGGCATAGACCTCTCGTTTACGTTGCTCTTGCACTTCTTTCATGCAGTTTCTGTACTCTTCAACGCCTTCATTTCCGTATGCATAGCGAAGAAGTTGAATAAGCTCCTTGCGTTGATTATCGATTCGCTTTCTGTGGGCAAACAATTCAGCCGCTTCTGCCTCGACTGAAGAAGAAAATACAAGTTGTTTCAGGGGGTTAGTACGTTTTTTCTGTCTTTGGCTTGCGTAGAGAACATCACTGGCGTGGCCTTGCCAACGAGCTACCACCTGGAACGTGTCTTCAATGCTCTTACCGGCTTCAATAAATGCCTTTACGCCAGCGTAGGCTTTGGTAGCCGCAGCCACCGCTGTCACAGGGTCAATCATTGGGAACCTCGTATACTACATAGGGATCACAATACGAACTGAAATACGGCAAGTACCAAGTGTAGGTCTGATCCGATGTGCTATTTAGCTCCTTGTATCGACAAATCCTGTAATGTTCTAACCTCGTTCTGCTTCCAATAGCCCAGGTGTAGGTGTAGGTGTCGAGCACCAAATACAGAATGATGACTTCCACATATCACGGCTTTGTGGGCCAGTCGATTTTGCGGGGAAAGTCTGTCTGCTGTGGCACATCACGCAATGCCTGCCTGTACGTCTTCATGGCATCCGTCATAGTGACATCTGCCAAAGCGTGATGATCTGTCTCCATCAACAGGGCAGTACGCTTGGCTCTTTCAGTTGCCGCCAAAGCCGCAGTATTTGCCGTATCGTAAGCAGTCTTTTGTGCCGCTACCGTCTGAACATCACCGTTGTCATCGGTATATTCAGTAAACATTTCTTGCTCTTTCCACGCATATACCCAGTTGCCTTTAGCGTCTTGCACAGCGCCGTTACGCACAACGGACTTATACGCCGCGCTGGGTTCTGGGGCAGGGGCTTCTAATACAGGGTCTACGTTCAAAGCATCATGCACAGAGCTATTCCACGCTTTGGGAAAACTCATGTTCTTGTTTGCTGCGCGGAGTTCAGTGTCCGTCTTTATTTCGCCGCTTGACCTGTGTCTATATTCTGCCATGTCAATTCCTATGCGGTTGCTAAAAATATGTAAGTGCCGCCAGAGGCATTAAGCGCATCTGGCGCAGATGATGTAACAGTAAATCCACTAGATAGCGGGTCAATGTAATCTGTGTTGGTTACTTGAGTGTCAGTGGTATTTAAAAGCAAATACGGATCGTTACCCGCCACAATGCCTCTAACAGAGTCATACACATACCAATCGCCATTACTTCCAAAGCTACCGCCAACCCTGTCCCACCTTTTAATCAAAACAAACCTAGCGCCAGCACTAAAACCGCAATCTACGTTTAAGTCATTGCCTGTGCCGGTGTAGCTACCTACTTTTGATATGCCTGAAACAGAAGCAAACAAATAGGCAATATAAAAACGTCCATTGTTATTGGTGGTTGAGTAATTTGCTCCTACAGTAAATACACTGGCCGTAGGGGTCGTGCTGTTAAACTGACTATCTGTTGCTATTAAGTATGACTTATCAGTATTTAAATTTAAGGCTTTATCGTTACCCATAGCTGAATGATAAACAGCCCAATTTGCAGTAAAAGTATCTCGCCTTTTGATCCACATCATTTCAGGCACAGCGCCTAAATTATGTGCTACATTTTGAACGCTAGAACTGCCGGTGTAAGTTACAACATCAAAGAACCCTTTAGCCCTACGAAACATCCATGCATACTCATCAGCATTTGCTGAGGCGCCTTCTCTGTGACCGTTCATGTAGTCAAAAGTTACGCTACTAATCGTTGACTCAGTGGAAGAAGAATCTGTAAACAGAACTTTACTGCCAGTAAGGCGAGAAGCTATTTGGCGACTTCCAGTTTCGTCTACCGTTCTATGAATAGCCATATCAACTGGGAAACCGCTAATAAAAGCAGGAGAAGTTGTTGTTGTTCGATTGTCTACAGCGAACAAATCAGTAGCCGCAAGCTCTGATGCTGGCTTGTGGGGTCTTGCGATAGCCATGTAGATATATTGATGGGCTGTAGTACCATCGGTGTAGTTCCAGTTGCCGCCCTCTAATGTGAAACCAGTAGCATCAAATCTCAATCCATCATCTGATTCTTCAGCAAGATTAATATCTGCGCTTAGGTGCTTATCAGGGCTATCAACAAAAACACCACGCATATTGTCAAATATAGACCATCTACCAATGCCGTTAAGCGCCTTCTTTATCATTATCCACTGAGGCTCAAACCCTAAAGTGATTGTTTGGTCAGTGGTTGCACTTCCTGCGCTGTTACCTGAATAAATGCCACACTTGATGATGGCTTGATCCGAATTTTCGCCATACCCTTGTTCGTCATGGGCGAATAGGTAGGCTACATAAGAATCACCATTGTTGTTTACGTTGCCATTTGTTTCTACAGTAAACTGAGTGGCGGTCGGCGCTGTTTCCCAAAAATCACTTTGAGTCGTAACAGCCGCAGTATCGTCTAAACTTAAAAACTTTCCTGTACCTATGCTTCTGTGAAACACCGCCCATCTTGTCGTACTGCCCACATATTTTTTTATTATCATCATTCCCGGCACAGAGCCTAAGTTATGATTTATCTGTCGGTCAGCATTGCCATCGCCTGTATAAGTAACAATGTCAAAAAACTTTTCTGCTTTGCGGAATGACCAAGAAACGTATGTAGAACCTGAGTAGTTTGCCTCTCCGTTTCCATCTGACCCTAATGAAAAACCATTATTGTTGAATGCAGTTACTGAATTTGCATACGTGCTCTCTGATGCAGTTTCATTTGATGCTAGCCTCTTAGTTACACCTCTAGCCGTATCGTATAAGTTATGGCTATATCCTGCATGTGGCCTGCCTTTAACCCAAACCAAGCCGCCTTCACCAGAAAGATCAAGGCCGTTTACAATATCCTGATTTGAACTTGTACCTTGGTACAAAAACGTAGAAAACAAATCATCAACGTAAACAGCCTCACCAGCATTACCAGCGGCGGCTTGTAATAGCTTGGTGCCTACACTCATCCCAGTGCCTGACCAGCTACAAAGCCGTAATAGGTTGTGCCGCCATCAATAGTGAAGAACACAAATACATCCACGCCGTTGTTTGTTGCAGTCAAGGTAGGCGCTGTAGCCGCAGGCCAATCAACGCTTCCGGGCCATGTAATCGTTCTGGCACTGCTGTCTTGAATCACCTTCAGCACAAATGATGACGCCCTGCCTGCGGCGGCTGGGTTGCTAAAAGTGTAGGTGACGTTTTCTGTCAGATCATGCTCGAACAGGTTGCCGTCGCGTAAGTTAATGGTCGCCGCGTTAGAGCTAGAGGTGACAGTCGTGACCTCTTCGATTGTGCCGTTATCAAAGCTGACCACACCGTTTGCATCTGCTGTTACAGCCTTGCTTGCCTGCGTTAGACCCAAGGTAGTAATGTCGAGATAGTTGATCTCTGCGGTGGTTGCGGTCACCCCGTCCAAAATGTTGATCTCTGACGCTGTTGCAGTAATACCGGGCAAAGAACTTGTAAACGCCAGCTTGCCACTGCCGTCTGTCTTGAGAAGCTGTCCTGCCGATCCGTCTGCGTCAGGGAGCTCTAGACTGTAAGTGGCAGAGGCGCTGTGGGGCGGCCCCTTCAGGGTTACGCCGTGAGTGTTTACTTGGCAGTTAAAGCGTATCGCCCCCGAATTGGTTGCGCCCACCAGCTCAACAAAACCCGTGCCGTTTGGCGTAAGTTGCACGTTGCCATTAGTATTAGTGGCCTTCATAGCGTTGGTATCGAACTGAAGGTTCTCAATAGACACTACACCGTTAGCGTCTTCAACCACCGCCTTGTCGGCTGGGAACGCGCAAAAGATAACTTTGCTTCCTGCTGACAAACTAACAGCAGAGCCACTGTTGGAGCTTGCAAGCACGGTGGTTCTGGCGATTGTGTTACCGCTGCTAACGTATGTTCCCAGGCCAACCTCAAAGTCAGAGTTGTTACTGTCTACAATCGCGTAGTAGGTGGTGTCACTATCTGACAGAACAGAAGAAAACGTGACAAAGTTGCTGACCGCGCCGCCCAAGGCCACGTTGCCCGTGCCAGTGGTCGTTGTTGTCTCTTTTACTCTGTCCTTAATTATCAAGGCCATGCTTCAGCACCTATGGTTTTGTGGGCCAGTTAATCGACGTAGGAAAGTCCTTCTGCTGGGGAACATCTCTGAGCGCCTGACGATACGCAGTCATATCGGAAGACATGGTTATATCAGACAAGGCGTAGTGGTCTGTCTCCATCAGCAATGCAGTGCGTTTAGCTCTTTCTTCTGCGGCAAGCCTGTCATTGGCTCCTGCGACCCATGCTGTTTCTTCTGCATCTCTTTCGGCTTCTTCTTCAGCAGTGAAAGGAACATTTCCATTAGCAGTTGCGTGGTATCTAGTCATTTAAGAGACTCCATAAAGAGCAACCTGACGAGCAGAGAGGTTTCCGCTAGACATTTTTAGTCTAACCCCCGTCATGTCAAATCTTTTTGTGCCAAAACTATCTGGTGTTTTAAACCCTGCCGCTCCAAGAAATATAAAAGCGTTTGTTGAACCGTCTGAGCCAGCAAGCCTCCAGCTAAATTCGTGGTGGCGCTCCTTGCTCCGAGATATGACCACTTCCCCTGTAAACGGCCCCGCTGGGGTATAGTTACCTACCAACTCAATATGGGGATCGCCCGTGTCGTTGTATCCGTTAAGAGCAGAGCTTCCGGTACCAGTTATAATCCCCTGCCTCCAGTAATAAATACTGCTTTCTGTGATAATGCTACCGGCGACAAATATCTGCAAAAGAAGATCGCTTTGACTTACAGGCTTTGCGTCAGCAATGAAGAGCTTGTAAACACCAAACCCATCGTTCATTCCGGTTAAATCAATCGTGGCCGCACCGGACACATCTGTGACACTGGAAATAAGGGTCATCCCTCCGGGTACTGGATATTTTACGGCAAGCTCTGTTGTAGATAGGGCTTTACCCGCAAAAACAGCACCTGTTGTAGCAATAGCCCCAAGATTATTCACAAAATAATCTGACCCCGCCGAAAGGCTCGACTGAGCGTCATCTACCGCACCGCTTATCTGAATAGTAGCTGTAGCACCGTTTGAGTAAGCGGCGTCTGAAATACCCACAAAGTTATTTGAAGTTAAATTGGTAAAGCCTACTTGAGTTGCAACGGCGTTACCTTTATTGCTATCACTTCCATCCCTGTGCGCTACTACAACTGTTCCAGCATTTACGTCATAAACATTGTCACTGTTGCTCTGGGCTGAGTTACTAGCTGAATCTAATGTTGTTACGCCGTCAAAAGATATTGAAGTGCCTGACACCGTTCCCACATTAAGAACTAAAATATTAGAGTTGCCTCCATCTCCATATGTAACAGCAATTTTTTGAGCGCCCGAGTCATAAGACGCTCCTACTGACCCAAGAACTACAGTGCTATCTATTTCAACCCGAGTACCAAAACTAATCGAAGTTCCACTAACAGTTCCAACCACAGCGTGTAAAACTTGATTGCTGTGTAGGTAGACAACAACTACTTTTCCTGTACTGGAATCAAATACGGTGCCCTTTTCCATTTCCGTAATATTGTTGCCGGAATCACCAAATTCACCGGCTGAACCAAAGCTAATTGAAGTGCCGCTTACCGTTCCAACAACAGCTTTATTTTTTCCGCTGTCATCTTGATCTCTGTAGACAAGCACAACTTTATTATTAGTGGTGTCAAAAGTTGACCCCATGTGATGTGTTTCGCCGCTATAAACAGCAACCTCGCTTCCAAACGAGATGCTAGTTCCACTAACCGTTCCAACAATTGCAGTAAGAACATTAGACTTTCTATAAGCAATAACTGCTTTGTTACTGTTGCTGTCAAATGTAATTGTGGTGTCTACCGTCGAAGCATCATTGAACTCAACTGCTGTGCCAAAAGAAATGCTGGTTCCACTAACCGTGCCAACAGCGGCGTACCCGTGATAACCAGCACTAACATCACTGTACACAACAACAACTTTATTGTTGCTGGAGTCAAAGGTCGCTCTAATGTAATACGAGTTAACAGAGCTTACGGCTACAGGTGTGCCAAAACTTATTGTTGTCCCGCTTACTGACCCCACCACAGCCCATGCGTAGTCACTTCCCGCTCTGTAAACAATAACAACCCTGTTACTATTAGAATCGTAAGTAGAGCCTAAGTTATAGGTATCGTTATCTATTCCGCCGGAGTCAAAGGTGGTGGTAGACCCTGTAGCTGATGCCCTGCCGCTTACAACAGTAACCGTGCCATCAGAGTTAAGAATAACCGGATCACCATTAGCTAACGCGCCAGAGGCTGTTGCCGTAAAGCTGGGAGATGCGTTTACGGTGGTAAAGCTAAGGTTGCCCGAGCCGTCAGTCTTGAGTAGCTGATCGGCACTGCCATCGGCAGAGGGCAGGGTAAACGTAAAGCTAGACCCTACAGTTGCTGGAGCCTGTAATGCAACGTACTGACCGCCAGAGGCATCCTGTAACCGCAAGTCACCCTGCCCTGTCAGGTCTACCTGAGTGGCTGTGACACCGCCGCTAACAGAAACATCACCCGAGGCGTCTCTGTTTACAGATTTATCCGCAGGATAGGTCAAGAACACATCTTTGGTTCCCGCGCCAAAGCTCACGGCGTTATTGCTGTTGGAGCTGGCAAGAACCGTGGTGCGGGTTATGGTGTTACCGCTACTTGCATAGGTGCCTAGACCAACCTCAAAGGCGAGGTTGTTGTCATCAATGATGGCGTAGTAAGTGGTATCCGCATCCGACAGGACAGACGAAAAGGTGCGGAAATTAGGTTCTGCACCCCCGAGCGAAATCGCGCCTGTACCTGTCGATGTGGTGGTTTCTTTTACGCGATCAGCAACGACCAAAGCCATGATTATGCAATCCTGATAATAGCGTTAGATGCGTCAGCCGTTGGGAACACGATAGTAAAATCACCAGAGCTTGATGACTTGTCAGCGCCAAAATCCAGAACAAGCACGGTGTTAGTAGTTCCGCTGCCACTACCTGCCGTGGTGTTATAAATCAAAGCTCCCCGCGCCGTCAGTGTGCTGCTGGAGAAGGTGAGGTCGGCAAAGTCGGTCAGGGCCGTGGTTCCCGAGGTGGTTGGAGTCACATTAGTCAGTGTTCCGCCGCCTGCCGAGTAGCCTGTGCCGCTGATCTCATTACTGGTTGTGTACGCTGTGGTTGCCGCATTAAAGCTGGCTGAATTGGTGTACATCGCCAGTTTATACGTATCGCCAGAGCTGTTTGTAAAATCGTGTTTCGCCTGGAGCAATTCCTGCTTAAAAGACGTACACATGAAGTTTCCTGAAAAGGCCATGTCATAATCTCCTGATAAGTTCAGCCAAGTCTTTGTGCCCTGCCTCAAGCAAAGCGTTGTTAACAGTAGTTCTGTCACTTTGAACGGCTTCTTTCATATAAAAGACAAGAACCGCTCTCATATGCTCCTTATACGCTATCGCTTGATCCCTGATAGCGGGCGGTGCCGTATCAGAAACGCTGAGAAGCTTGTCTAAGCACCGTTCAGCAACCTCTTCAGGAGTGAAGCCACGATGTTGGGTAGTCTGAACTTCGACTATGCCCGGTGATAGTGTAACTCCTTCAAAGTTCATTGTTTAGGTCTTATAACCATGCCGGTCATGTATTGGTCAGTTACTTCTTTAGATTCTCCAAACTGCTTCATTCCAATCAGGGCATTTTGCAGTTGAGAGGCGTACAAGCCCAAAACATCCTGCTCACCTTTCATAAACGTGTACGCCTCTAAAAGGCTGCCGTACAACATTGCCAAAGGGGCATTTTCACTAAGCCAAGATTGGCTTGTGTCGCTCAAGCTGGTCAGGCTGGCAGGCCGATAGTAATAATGTAGCTCTGCCGTCAAAGCGGCATCTGGGGTAGGCGCTAAAATAAAATTACTGCTATCAAACATCGCATAGTATTTGGGCGTCCCCGTGGTGCTACTGTTGGGGTTGAACGTCTGCAAGAAGTTAACGTCTTTGTACTCAACAAAGATTTTGGACGAGGAAACTTCAAAAGAAAGCGAAAACGGAGCTAAAAAGTCAGACGGGCAATCCAAAAATTGATTGGACACGGTGGAAGTTCCGGTCACATTTTTACGGAACTCTGAAAGCTGTACATTTTTAAGAATGCGCTCTTCAGCATTACGAATAAACACAGGAAGATTGTTGGTAAACGTCGTTTCGTCGTTTTCCGTGTAATCTTTTATAGCCTGTTTTAATTCACCGTAAGTAAAGCTCATGTCGTTGTCACCGTAACAGACCCTACGGAACCCTCCAGGGCATCCGTATTTGTTAATTCAGAGGGCAGCTGCGCTACTCCCGCTGTGGCCCAATTACCATTGCCTAAATAGCTAATGCTATTTGTTGTTTTAACTAAAAAAGCACTGGTTGGGTTTTCCGGTTGCGGTCTAGGATTCAAAAGGGCCTGCGGATCAACAGCTTTTCTGCGGGGCTCTAATTGTGGCTGTTTTGGCTCATATTCGTCTGGGCCAACCAACATGCCGGTCCACTCACGTTTCATCTCGTTTAGTTTGTAGCGAAACCCAGAACGATCTGATATCCCGTAAGCGAACTTTCCATTAGCAAACCTAGCCATTACAGCACCCTTGAGTAAGCCATTGAGGGCTGGATGTTGAAAGAAGACCTGTCTCTATCTTCAGAAGCTGCCCTGTCAAACTCTTCCTCGTACACCGCTTTTAGAAGTTGAACCCTCTCCGGGGCTCGTTTCATAGCTAAGTAATACGCTAAACCCGCAGCCAAACACGGGTAAAACCGGAAAGGCAGGTCCATAGTATTTGTGAATGTATCGGCATCGTCCATGCGAACAAGTTTGTCAATAATCACCGTATCGGTGCTATTTTCAGGGACGGGCCAAAGCTTTAAAACAGGGTTTATCTGCCGGTCTACAAAAAACTGAGAGGGACGCGCTTTGGTCGTTTTAGTGGGTATATTGATGTAATCACCCCTACTAATCCTTTCCAGCGCAAAATCGGTGCCACTTCTTCGTATGACTGCGTCCAAAACATCAATTGTAGATGCTCCAAGCGTATATTCAGCAGTACCTTCGGTAAGCGAAACCGTTGTTTGGTCAATGGTCCATTGATTCAAACCCCGGTTTGCCCAATCTGCCAACATCAAGTTCAACGATCTTTTTGCAGTTTTGAGGTCATAACCGGTGCGGACCTCTAGCCCGCAGCGTTCATAAGCCTCTTCAATGTAGTCACTTACATCAAGCTCAAAATCTGTTGAATCCGATACGGTCATTACTTATAACCTCGTACCCGGGGCTTTGGACAAGGACTCATAGCTTCTTGCTTGTGGGCATTAACGGGTCCGCCGTTTTTCATAAAACCCATCTTGTTTCGGACTTCTTTGGGTAGTTTTGGTAAACCCTTATTGCCTTTAGGTATTTTCTTCAACGCCATTTGCATCAACCCCTTCTGAATACAGATTATCAAACGTTATGTTTGGGTCTGTATAACTACTGTGCCCCTCCGCCGTATGTGTATATTGGCTGGGCGTAAAGTCAGGCGCACCGTCTCCTGTGTTCCATAACGCGGGGGAGGTAGCTCTTACCCGGTTATTTGGTAATGCCACCATGTTACCTGCCCACGGTCCCTCTGTCAGATATAACAAATGACTTTGTTTATGCTGATCTGGAGAATCTGCAATACTGTTGCCGGTATAATCTATAGTCATAACATACCGCGCTTCATAAAACTCGTGGTTAACCTTAGCTATCCACGGGCTTGAGCTAACGCGATCTATAACAATCACACTGTGATCAATAGACTCGCAGTCCCACGGCTGACAAAGATGGTCTTCCATCCTATCGGGCCAATCATCTAAAGGCACATCAGCTACCAATGCTTGTATTGGCATACGTGCCCACATTGCTCCTCCGTGGACGTTAGATTCAACGTCATCGGAGGTGTCTGTAATTCCAGTAAAAACCACTTGAAAACTTAAAGATCTATCTGGAATTGTATTTACCGCTATAGCAAGCGCATGTAAAAACTCACCATGATATCGTTGGTGGTCACATGTAAATTCTTTACGCACCCAGCATTTAAAATACGGGATGTTGCTTATCAAATGAGTCACTGCTTATCCGCCCATGGGCTTCTTTTTCTTCATCAGTGCGCCGCCCTTGGACTTCTTTACGGCGTTGCCTTTAGACTTCTTCATTGCGCCGCCATTATTCATGCCGGGTGGTTTCATTGCCGCACCGCCTTTGGACTTCTTCATGGCGTTGCCTTTGGACTTCTTCATTGCACCGCCGTTATTCATACCGGGCGGTTTCATTGCCGCACCGCCTTTGGACTTCTTCATGGCGTTGCCTTTGGACCTTTTGGAGGAGTTGTGCCCTCCATTTCCTAAATTAACTCTACTTCCTGGCATTTTACTTCTCCTATGTGTAACGAGTTTTTTTACGACGTTCCGACAGAACTGCTCCGCAGCCCCTGTGATTCTTACGATTTTTGCCACGTATTTCGCCACCCGTTGCTGCTCTAGTGACTTTCGCAGTTTTGGTGTTGGCTACTACCGTTTTACCTCTTGCGCCTTCTTTTTTCTTTTTACGGGCCGTGGCGGCACGTTCTGATTTACTCAGGCTGTTGGCTTTAGAACGGGGAAGGCAACGATCTGGACGTTTTTTGTTTTTAGACGTGCCGCATTCACCAACAATGTTGCCACTGCTGTCGATGCGAACCCAATCTTGATCAAGCCATTTTTTAAGTTCGCCCATTGCCTTTTTTTCCAGATTTTTTTGAACCCGGCAAAGTTTTTTCTAAACGATCTGCTTGGCCAGCGTGTAATTTAGATGCTTTACGCAATTCAGCTATCATCTTTCGTTTCTGAGCAACAGTTAATTCAGCCATTTCAGAACCTTATCTTCCTTTTCTTTTGCCGCCTTTAGATTTTTTGGCGTAATTAGGATCTTTACAATACTTGCTGGCCGCCAAATTAGCATATGCAGAGGGGTAGGTATCAAACGTTCGTTTTGCCCACGCTTTACCTTCGGGACAAATTTTACTGCCCTTACTTTTTTTTGAGGCAGAGCCGCCGTTTCGTAGGTACGTCAGTCCTCTCATGCTATCTTTAGAAGCCATAATTACCCCACAAGCCTGTTAATCACAGGTGTAGTTATAATTAAAAGAGCTATCCCCCAAATCTTCATATCTAAACGATCTAAAGACTTTTTTTGGTTGTCTAGGCGCTCTTCAATCCTTTCATACCGTAAAACACATTCAGATTCGTGCTTTTCTAATCTGGCTAAAGCGTCTTCCAATTTCATGGCTACCACGCCTTACATGACCAGTACCTAGCGGTAAACTTATCTTTTGCGGTATCACAATTGTGACGCGCTCTAAAATTACTCCTGCGGCCCGGTTGTGACTTTTTAATCGACATGTTGGGGTCACCAAAACGAACAAGCTTTATTTCTTTGCCTTTTTTAGCCAAAACCGCACTTTTCTTAGACTTTCCGGGCGTTTTTTTCGGCTTGTTGTAACCAGCAAACGTTTCCCCTCGGTAACTTAAACGACCAGAGGGAAGCCTTTTTACGTCTTTAGTGGTTGCCATTAGCTGAAAAACACCGTGATTGCCGTAATGTTAGTTAAGACACTGACAAAAATGTCAGACACTTTAATGCCTTCATCAGGAATGTTAACTGAGTGTGTCTCACTGGCAGAAAAATCCAAATCTAATACGGTGCTGCCACCACTACCGTCAGTCACTGTAAGTCGCGGCGTTCCAGATGCTGAAAAAACTTGAATCTGACGAATACGAGCAGGCCCTACACCAGCAGAGCCTGTTCCGGTCAGACGTTTTGATCTTACGTCTGAGTTAGCCATGGTGATCTCCCGTTAGGATGCGTCAGAAGTGCTGGATATACCAAAAAACTTCAAGACAATAACGGTATCTCCACCAGGGTCGCCTGAAACAACAACCTCAACCTCATCCGCTGTGCCCGTAGACGCGGTAGTTGATCCACCAGACATCCCAAGGACACCGTTACAGGGGAAAAACCCCTTGAAACCAGTTGAATTTAGAGCGGCAGAAATACCATCAACAAAACCATCAGTATCAGCATCTGTGCCGATATCATTAAGCGTGACAGAGTTTGCAGCTGCTGTGGTAACAGCAATTGTAACGCCCATAGGAATAAAGTTATCTGGAATACCAATTGCAGATTCTTTACCCGTGGTGGCACCGTCAGCTACAGTTATGGTCGCCTCATAAGTAGAAAGCGTCATAGTGCTAGTTATAGCGCCAGTGCTGGAGTTTTTGGTGATATCTTTAAACCCGTTTTCAGAACGGACGGGACCGCTGAAAGTAGAATTAGCCATGTGATTCTCCTGTCGTGGCTAGTGTCAGCCTCGGGATGAGACTGTCAGGAAAAATTTATACTAACATAAATGTTCTACGTGGAACAAAAAAAGCCGCCCGAAGGCGGCTCTGTTTTTAAGCACCCGGGGTGCCAAAGACACAACGCCAATCAGAGACTCCGAAACTGTAACGCTCACGCGCTTTAAAGCGCATGTTGCCAGTGTCAAAGTCGCCTTCCATGGCAGTCTTGATGGGGCTTCTGTTAAACATCTTAAAACCGTTGGGAGCATCTGTCTTCAAGAAGAAAGCGTCCGTATCGGTCAAATAATGGTTAACTACCGCACCGTATGGAATCATACCCATAGACTTGTTTGCGTTGAGGTCGTTGTCAGGCGTACCCGGTCGAAGATTGGAGTTCAATACTCTCTCTGCAATA
>Ga0163111_10001962_pt1 | contig 12939 bp, 11 predicted proteins | sample CRUFie1St18metaG_FD_109645 | JGI IMG/M metagenome (GOLD analysis project Ga0163111, IMG submission 109645) | Marine microbial communities from the Costa Rica Dome - CRUD Field 142mm St18 metaG | ecosystem: Environmental > Aquatic > Marine > Oceanic > Photic zone | place: Costa Rica: the Eastern... | reverse complement strand
TAGAGAAAATCCCAATCTTGATCGCAGGGTTGGCAGCCTTCGCAACGCGAAAGATGTTCCAGAACCCGTAGTTGGGGGACAAATTGTAGTTTTCGTAGACGTTGTGTTTGTTGGCCCAGGTGCCCGTGACAAGACTCATATAGCCCGGCGCCGATACGGTAGGCGTTTCACCCGGCTCCCCAACTGGGCCACCCATCTGGGCGCGAGCATAAGCACCCACTATGGCAATGGCATCCAGATGAGGGGTGGCTACCCGCTCAATCACATCTGCGGGGATACCATCGACAATCACGAACACCACTTTGGGGCTGGGCGTGGGTTCGGCCAGCGCCGTGCCGTGAGGCCATGTCAGCGTCAGCCAGATCAATGCAGTGATACAGCGCCGGAAGTTGAGCATGGCGGGGGCACTCGTACTCATGATGGCGCGATTATGCCGACTGATAGCGAGGAGAGAAAAGCCCGACCGCGGCGCTCATGGGTCCGCGCATGAAGCACTTTACAGTCCGGCCCTCGCTGATCGAATATGTGCCGTAAGTGCACAGAAGTCTTTGCGCTGTTACCCGCTCAGAGATCGCCAAGGAAACCCAGAAGAATGCCCTCATCACTCGCCATTCCGACGATTGATATTGAACGCGATGATGACGAGATTCTGCCCATGCTTGAACGCGCGCTGTGTGATATCGGCTTTGTGCTGGTGAAGGGGCATGGCGTGCCCGCTGAGCTCGTGAGCACTCTGCGGCGGCTTCTGGTAGGTTTATTCGACCGTCCACTGGCCGAGAAGATGGCTGAGTGCATCACCCCCGATAACTACCGGGGCTACATTCCGCTGGGTTTTTTCTCACCCAACACCGAGGGAGTAACGCCGGACCAGTACGAGGGTTATAAGCTCCACGCCGAGATCGCGGCGGACCATCCAGTGTGTACCGCCTGCGACCTATATGGTCCCAATCGCTGGCCGCGCGAACCCACCGGACTGCAGGAGACCACCGAAGCGTTTTGGCAGGCCTGCGAGGCCGCAGGCCAACGGCTGCTCAGCCTGATCGCACAGATCATGAAGGTGAACGTGGATAATTTTCTGGCGTTCTTTGATCAGCCACTGACCAACATGACGTTGCTTCACTATCCGCCCAGCAATCCAAACGATGGTTTTGGCATTCATCCGCACAAAGACACCGATGCGCTGACATTACTGTTCCCAGATGCGGTGGGCGGCCTGTGGCTGCGGCCCCATCACCAAACCGAGTGGCTGGAGGTTGAAGCGCCCGCTGACACCATGATGGTCAATATCGGCGATCTGCTAGAGCTGTGGTCCGGGGGTTACTTTGTGTCCACACCACACAAGGTGGTAAATACCTCGGGCGAGGCGCGCTACAGCTTTCCGTTTTTTATCGTGCCGCGACACGATGTGGTGGTAGCGCCTCTAATTGATTGCCAGCCCGGCTTTGAGCGCGCTCCGGTGCCGGTTGGGCCCGTGTCCCGCGAGGTATGGCGCACCAATTGGCCCGAAGCCGTGCCCGAAGAGACCGGCTTTGACCTAGGTACGTTACGCGACTGAGCGGTCAAGACTGGGCTAAAAACCGCTCGGGGAAATCGGTCATGACCATCGACACGCCTAGCGAGAATAGTCGCTTGGCTTCGTTCATGTCATTAATAGTGTAACAACGCAGCGCAAGGCCAGCGTCGAGCACGGCGCGCGCTGACTCTTGAGTGACCTGGTGACCGTCGAGATGCATGCCTAGGAGCCCGTGCTTCTGACAAAAGGCGACGCCGTCCTCAGGCAGGGCCTCGGCAATCAGCGCCATGGGGATGGCGGGTAACTGGAGCCTTAGGTCAACCAAGACATCTCGACTGAAACTCGAGACGATGCAGCGATGATTACCGGCATCTCGGAGGCGGTGAGTTAATGCTGCCGCCGCAACTGCGACTACCTCTGGATCGTCCTCACACTTCACTTCCCACACAATGCCAGGTCGGTCCGATGCCTTAGCTTGCCAGGCGATCAGATCCTCACAGCGCAGGGGCCGCTCGGCAGCAAATGCGGTGCCCTTCCAGCTTCCCACATCCAGCTCAGCCATGTCAGACCAAGAAAGTGACGGGACCTTTGCCGACCCCGGTGCGGTGCGCCCCAGATGAGCATCATGAAAGATCGCCAGCTCGCCGTCGGCTAGGCACTGGATGTCAGTCTCAATCCAACCCGCAGCGACCGAGGCTGCTGCATCAAAGGCCGCGCGGGTGTTCTCAGGATAAGCACCGCTAGAGCCGCGGTGAGCGCAGATCTGCTCGTTGGAAAAATCCGTCTTTGCCAATTCGATGCTCGCCCCTACTCTTGATACGTCGCCAGGTTAGTCACTGGCGATCCTAAAGCGATTGAGAAACGCGCCGGCCGCAGTGTCTTCCTGCCGTAACGCCCTGAGCATAGCCACCAGATTGGCGTCGCGCTCTTCCTCAAGCTCGCTCACCGAGCGCCCGGCGGCTTGCGCATCCGACTGCTCTACGATGCGATCAATGAGCGTATCATCAAGATCCGGTACCTCGGTGAGCTTGGTCCAGGGCCACTGCAGGCAAGGACCAAACTGTTCTAGAAAGTGCTTCATGCCGGCCTCACCGCCTGCGGTGCGGTAGGTTTCAAATAAGCCCTTTTGTGCCCAACGCAGACCAAAGCCGTGGGTAATGAGGTCGTCGATCTGCTCGGTGGTGGCGACGCCATCCTTAATAAGCCACAGCGCCTCACGCCAGACCGCCTCAAGCAACCGGTCCCCAACATGAGCGGGAATCTCTGCGCGGAGCGTAATCGGCTTCATACCAATATCAGTTAACAACGCTTCTGCACGCTGCACTGTCTCCTCAGGCACCACCGCTGAAGGAACCACTTCGACAATCGGCAACAAGTAAACCGGGTTATACGGATGCGCAACCAGGATCTGCTTGGGCCGCGCGCTGTCTGCCTGCAGTTCCGAGGGCATAAAGCCCGAGGTCGATGAAGCGACAATCGCCTCCGCCGCGCAGCTGGCCTGAATTTCGGCCAGTATCGAATGTTTGATCTCAAGTCGCTCGGGGGTGGACTCCTGCACCCAGTCAGCACCAGTCACTGCATCAGCAATACTGGCGCAGAGGGTCAGCGCGCCCTCTGCCGGGAGTTGGTCGTAGACTTCCGGGACCCAGCGGCGGGCTTTATCCAACACCTTTTTGAGCACCACTTCGGAATGGGGTGCCGGGTCATGAAAGCGCACATCCCAGCCGTTCAACAAGAACCGCGACGCCCAGGCCGAGCCAATCACCCCACCGCCAATGGTCGCGGCCGTTAGCATCAGGGTAGCGCCCGCTTGGTCAGTTTTAGCTCATCGCGGACCTCGTCTGGCGTCATCACCTGTATGCCCATAGCCTCAACAATGGTCACCGCCCGCGCCACCAATTCGGCGTTGGTGGCAAGGCGGCCTTTTTCCAGCCAGATATTGTCCTCGAGCCCCACGCGCACGTTACCCCCCGACAGCACCGCCGCTGCCACGTAAGCCATCTGGTGCCGGCCGATCGAGAAAGCGGAGTGGATCCAGTCCGAGGGCACGTTATTCACCATGGCCATAAACGTATTTAGATCATCCGGTGCGCCCCAGGGAATGCCCATACAAAGCTGCACCATTACCGGCGCAGGAATCAGCCCCTCGCTCACCAACTGTTGGGCAAGCCACAGATGACCGGTATCAAAGGCCTCGATCTCGATCCGAATACCCAGATCCGCCATGCGGCTTGCCATGTCCCGCAGCATACCGGGCGTATTGGTCATCACATAATCGGCCTCGGCAAAATTCATGGTGCCGCAGTCGAGCGTGGCGATTTCGGGTAGGCAGACCTCGAGGTGCGCAACCCGCCCCGCCGCCGAGACCATGTCGGTACCTTGCTCGCTGAGGGGCAGTGGCGCGTCAGTAGGACCGAAGACAATATCGCCCCCCATCCCGGCGGTGAGGTTGATCACCACATCAGTATCGGACGCCCGGATGCGCTCAACGACCTCACGGTAAAGATTTACGGCGCGGTCCGGGGCGCCGGTTTCCGGGTCACGCACATGGCAGTGCACCACCGCAGCACCCGCGTTAGCAGCATCAATAGCCGCGGTGGCGATTTGCTCGGGGCTACGTGGCACCTTGTCGCTGCGGTCTTGGGTGCTGCCGGAGCCGGTTAACGCCGCAGTGATAAAAACTTTGTCTCGCATGGCCAGTGACATGGCGTATCCCTTGATGTGTCGTTATAGATAAAGACGCTGGGTAACGGTTGATGACTTACAGTTTGTGACGCGCCGCCCGGGCTCGATTGACCGCTCGCGCAGTCGACAGGATCTCGTCGCGATCAATGTACACCCCCTGCAGGTGGCGCTGACCCGAGCCTGAAAACGCTTTGCGACCATGCATCATACGCCGGTTATCAAAGCACATGATTTCACCAGGACCGAGCCGGAAGGTCAGTTCAAATCGGGGATCATCGGCCACTGCGTGGAAGCGCCGCAGTGCAGCGTAGGCCTCACCCACGTCGGCATCGGGCATATCCGGGAAGGCACGCACCGGGTAGAACGCACGAATCGTCGGCACGCCCTCACCACCCAGCGGGTCGATAATGGGTGCCGAGAAGCGGTGATCAATACCCGGACCGCGATTAAAAAATACCCAGCGCCGGGTGCTCAGCACCTCGTAATCGTCAGGACGGGTTGCCCTGATTTCTTCAATGAGCGCAGCGCCGTCGGTCAGCGTCGACTCTCCACCGTCGGCTTCGTTGACCAGGCAATGCAAAAACTGAAAGCCCGGCGGGATTTCCCTAGTGGGCAGGTCGGTATGCGGGCCCAACCGGAACCCCGTATTGGCCGTGGTGTTGGTTTTAGCGTTTCCCGCCAGATTCACGTCGGCCTTCACATCCCATAACGAGCCAAAGTTACTGTCGCGCACTGGGCCGATGCGGGCGGCGAGTTCATTGAGAAAACCCAACTGACTGGGCGCCTGCTCCAACACACAGACGCCAAAGCGCAACAGGTCGTTAAGCATGTCGCAGAGTGCATCGTCATCCGTAAGTACGGCAGCAACATTGCGTCGTGGCGGCGCGGGTAGTGTTGCGGCGGTCCAGGCCTCGGGTGCGGGCACCCAGCTCTTGGGAAGGTGTTGCCCCTCGGCAATGTGCCTAAGCCAGCCGGAATGATAGGTGCTCACCACGCTCTCATCTGTGTTCTCTGGGGACCAGGTCACGCATAGGTCACCTGAGTCAGTTAGCTCAAAGGCCGCAATCTGCATTGAGTCTGATAGCTCAGCGGGGTCCATAACGCCTTCGCGAGTAGCGGGGTCGATACCACCGTGACCCAACGTGTTTTCTCGAAGCCAGAATCGGTGGCAGCTCAATTGGCGGCCGTCAGGCCAACTGACAACAAGCCCATCATCGCTCGCGATGACAGCGGCTATCGGCGCGCGTACGTAATCATAAAAGTCGGGAGCCAATAGCGCCTCGGAAAGATCGTGTTGTGTCATCACGATGCAAGCCTCCCTCGATAAACCACTGTAGCGGTTGCGTCATCCGCGGTGCCGAGCATCGCGCGTTTTGGTGCCAGAGGCGCCGTGGAGTCTCTGTATCCGAGGCACCTGTCGGTCGGCGGAAATGTAACCGAAGCCGGTGGTGGTGGGAAGAAAAATTGACGTCCGAACAGACTGCGCCCTAGACGCAGGGGACACTATATTTTTGCATTGTCGGAAGAAGCGGTAACGAGGGCGAACGGTGCTATATTTCGGCGTATTTAAGGGGATATCGAGACAGCCTGACAAGACTGTGAGTACGCGCCTTTTCTTTGCCAACGCGACCGAGCAGCACATAGGATAGGCCCATGAAAAATCTTTGCCGCAGCCTTATCTTTTTTTACGCGACCGTTGCTCTGACAACACAACAAAGCATTGCTGACGAGAGCGACGACGTAGCCTTTTACAGCGAACGAGCCGTTGAGCTTTTGCGCGATGCAATCAGTCGTGAGACCGCGCACGGGCAGGGGTTGGTGCCGGCCTATGCGGAGTCTTTGAAACAGGTGTTTCTTAGGGCCGGGTTCCCACCTGAGGCATTGACCATCGTGCGTTATGGCGAGACCGCGTCACTGGTGGTGCGCTACGAGGGGGACGGGAGCAGCGGGCGACAGCCGATCTTGTTTTCGTCACACATGGACGTCGTGCCCGCCGACCCCGAGAGCTGGCTGCGACATCCTTTTGAATTTCAGGAAGACGAGACTTTTTATTACGGCCGCGGCGTTTTGGACAATAAGTTCGATGTCACCATTCTCACCACCTTATTTATGTGGCTCAAGGAATCTGGGTTTATCCCCAACCGTGATCTGATCATTGCATTCACCGGTGACGAGGAATCCTTTCAGGAAACCGTGCAGCAGCTGGCACGCGATTACCGCGATCTGGTCGACGCTGAATATGCGCTGGTTGTTGATGGCGGCGGTGGCGTCCTAAATGACGCCGGCGAAGCGATCCAGTTTCAGGTGGGCTTTGCTGAAAAAACCTACGCAACGTTCTCTATGACCGCAAAGAACCCGGGTGGGCACAGCTCAATGCCGCGGGCGGATAACGCCATCTATGACCTCGCTCGCGCCATTCAGCGCTTGGAAGCTTTCACGTTTCCTGTCGAATCCAACGAAATCACGCTGACCTACCTTACCCGCACCGCGGCACTCCTCAATAACGAGGTGGGTGAGGCGATGACTCGCCTGGTGGCGGATCCGACTGATGCAGAGGCGATCGCGACGCTTCGAGCACAACCCCAGTACGTGGGGACACTCGGGACGACCTGTATCCCGACCATGCTATCGGGCGGGCACGCGGAGAACGCTCTGCCCCGAGCGGTCAGTGCGGTGGTGAACTGCCGCATCTTCCCCGGCCATACGCCCGCAGAGATCATTCGGGAACTGCAGCGTGTCGCTGATAACCCCGATCTGGAGTGGCAGGTTGTCGGCGTGCCTGTCTCCAGCCCGGCCTCCCCTTTCAATGCGGAAATCATGGAAGCGATTTCCAACTCGCTGGAGCCGATTCACTCCGGGCTGCCGGTCGTACCAAAGGTGGGTTCGGGCACCACAGACGGCGCCTACTGGCGTGGGGCTGGCATACCCAGCTACAGCCTCACAGGGATTTTCATTAACCCTAAAGACAGCTTTGCGCATGGGCTTAATGAGCGAGTGCCCAAAGCAGCCGTTGGTGAGTCCTTGCGCTTCTGGCGGGCGATGATCGATGAACTGGCGACCAATCGGTCAGGTGCTCCGCTGTAGAAATGTGATCTGCCAAAGATAAAGCCTATCCCGCCAGGGATATGGCGCAGCGCCGGCGCTACTGCAACGCGCGTGACTAACAACACCGGCTCGCTACGTTACTGAGCGGACTCTGGCAGCTCATGAGATCGCAGGGCCTCGCAAAACGCCAGATCGGGGTGAGGGCCTTCAGTGGTCATATCGTCATAGCGAATCATTTGTCGTCTATCAGCGCGCCATCTTGGCCACGGCGGAGCGCCGTCTGAGGCAGGGTCACCGTGGCGAACAAATGCGCTCCAATGGGCAACCATTTCATCAGTTATCTGGCGATCGACTTCAGTGGTCGGCAGCCAGTCATCATGACGATTAAACATATAGGGCAACTCGGCCCCGTGATAGGCCCCAATGGATTCAAAGCCCGGCCGAACGCGGTCAAAGCGATATACCCAAGCTTTACCCCCTGCTGCATCGATCGCCGACGCGAGCTCAAGTGACGAACACAGGTACACGATACCTGTGCCTACCCGGTCCATCTGATCGAGAATTGGCAAGTCATCGGGGACTATGCTGAAGATCGCTGCAATAGCTTCGCTTGGCAAGCGATCGGCAAAATAATCAAGTGGCGTGGATTCTGGTGGGATATACATCAGCGCCTCGTTCAGATTGCTTCCAATAATTGCGTCGATCGCCTTTAGCGATCCGCTGTCCGATAACTCGGGCAGAGTGCTGGGAAGGCTTTCAGGATCTTTGACTGCGTAGAAATAAAAATTGGCATACGCCTCACTGGCTGCATCAAGCAATTGCACTGCGGGGATATCGCGCAATACAGCCAGCGAGCCAGTCTCACCCAACAGCGCCTGCTGAAAGTCCAACGCCTGCTTCTCAGCTGCCTGTGCACCCGGACCCTCATCGAAAGACCAAGCTCCACTTTGATAGATCAGTCTGCGGACGCGTCCCTCACTCAACGGCGACATCGCCAAATGGATTGCATTTCTAGCACCAGCGGATTCCCCCGCTACCGTTATACGGTCAGGGTCGCCACCGAACGCCGATATGTGCTCGTGCACCCATGCCAGACCAACGGCTAGGTCGTGTAGCGCCGGGTTTTTGATGGACATCTCAGGGTGGTTGAGCCAGCCGAATACCCCCAATCGATAGGCGACCGACACTACCACCATACCTTGCTTGGCGAGCTGCTCACCATGATAGTTCGGCTCATAACTCCAACCGCCAGTGTTTCTGCCACCATGGATAAAAATCATTACTGGGAGCGGCTCTTGGGCCTCCAGATCGGCCCAAACATTCAGGTAAAGACAATCCTCAGAGTACTCGGGTGCGACCATAAGATTGGGATCAATACCGACCCGCGCCATCATGCCGCGGTACCAGTTCACTCCACTATCTGTTTGCATACATGCGGGTGCAAAATTGGTAGCGTCAATCGATTGGCCATCGGGCTGCCAGGGTATAGGTCGAGCCCAACGTCGCTCACCGACGGGCGGTTCAGCAAAAGGTAGTCCCAAAAAAGCCGAGATCCCGTTGGTCTCGCTGACACCCGTAATAACGCTGTCACCCAGTTGCACTTCCGGTGGACCGGACCGCACCTCGCAACCAATCAGCCCAGACATACCGTATACCGTCAACATGCCAGCCAACAGTAAGCCCGTCACGCGTCTGGATCGGCATACTAAATCGTGACAACAACGCATCCACGCACACTCCCTTCTTCAATTATCTCGTGGGCCTTTGCCATCTGATCAAATGGCAGATTCTCGGCAATACGATGCCTAAGACTACCCTTAGTCAGAGCGGCTTGGGTGTCCGCTACCGCCTGCGCCTTGGCCTCCTCCGGCATGGAGTAAACAATGACCATGCGGATCGTGAGGTCCATAAACATCATTGTCCTGAAGGGCAGTGCGGGTTCGGGCACTACGGTACTGGAGTACGTCGCGATGGTCGCGCCTATCCTCACGCAGTGCAACAGCGCGGGCAGGTTGGCGCCGAACTCCACATCGATCACCCGATCGATCTTTTGGCCCCCGGTCATATTTAGCACCGCACTCCCCCAGCCTGGTTCGCGATGGTTGACCACCGCCTCGGCGCCGGCCTCCCGGCAAGCCGCGGCATCAGCCTCGCTACTCGCCGTCGCAATCACGCGCGCACCGGCGCGATGCGCCCATTGGATGGCGTAGTGGCCCACGCGGCCCGCGCCACCTGTGACAAGGATGAATTGACCGGTAACGGGGCCATCAGCGAACACGCAGCGGTGGGCAGTCATCACGGGTATGCCGATACAGGCTCCCACTTCAAAAGAGGTGTTATCGGGTAGCAGTGGCGCGCAAACGCTGTCGAGCGCGACACATTCCGCGGCGGTGCCGAGTTGGCGGCCGTGTTGAGCCTGATACACAAAAACCCGCTCACCCACGCGGTTAGGCGATACACCATCACCCACCGCCGCGATCACGCCCGCGCCATCGCTGTGGGGAATCACTCCCCCGGCATCCAATAAATCAGGAAACGCCCCGGCGCGTTTTTTCACATCGGACGGGTTCACGCCAGTGGTACAAAGCTGCACCAATACCTCACCCGGACCGGGCTCTGGCATGGGCCATTCACCCTGCTGAAGCACTTCTTGCGCCGCACCGAATGCATCAAACCAGCACGCTTTCATCGATCGATCCTTATGGGTCCAGCCAGTTAGCGAGGCCTTCGGTATGTCCGTCAATGCCAAGGGTTTGACCAGAAATCATCCGTCCGCCGGGCCCTGCGAGAAAACAGACCATCGCGGCGATGTCCTCGGAGCTCACAAAATCTCTCAGCGAGCTTTGGCGCTGATATACCCGTCGGATCTCATCCGGCGTCATGCCACGCTCAGCGGCATCGAGTTCAATGACGCGATCGATGCGCTCACCGCCAACACTGCCGGGGCACAGCGCATTGACCCTGATATTCCAGGGGCCCAACTCCATTGCCCAGGTTTGGGCGAGCCCGATCGCCGCCCACTTGGACGCCACGTAGGCCGAGCGCATCGGGCAGCCATAACGCCCAGCACTGGAAGACATGTTGAGAATTAGACCGCTGCGCCGGGACTTCATCAGCGGGATCACAAGACGCGTCAGATAGAAGACGCTGTTGAGATCGGTATCAATCGTCGACTGCCACGCCGTCACATCGATGTCCTCCACCGGCTGCTGAGGGCCCGCCACACCAGCGTTATTAACTAAGAGATCAACGCGTTGGTGGAGATCAACCAAAGAATTAAAGGCAGCTTCGACCTGCGCCGCATCCGCTACGTCGCAGACCACCCCGCTACCCTCGCCGAACTCATTCTGAAACCGCGCGATGGCGTCGCTATCAATATCGAGGGTGAGCACACGATGACCCGCCTCGGCCAGCGCTCGCGCGCAGGCCAGCCCGATGCCGGAGGCAGCTGCCGATATCAGCGCAACGGGTTGATCTGTCATGGCGAAAGGCAACTCCTAAGTCCCAGGCTATCGTCCACTGGCCGTCTCAAAGCGACGCACCAAGGCGCCGTTGCCCATTGGACGGTGCGGCCTGCGAGAGATGCTGTTTTATCGCGGAGGGTGGTCGGCGCGCAAGGATTTCAGCAGCGCGATGCCCGTTAGCCAGAAAGTGAATGTGAGGGGTAACGATACCACCAACGTCGCGGTTTGCGCCTCGCGCACACCGCCGGCATACATGAGACCGATCGGCAAAATAGCGATGGCGATCGCCCAGAACACCCGGTGCCAGCGCGCGGGGTCTTGAGACGCGCCCAGTTCGGTCGAGGCGGTTGCCGCCAGTGTGTAAGACGCACTGTCGTAGGTCGTGGCGACAAAGATGATTGCGACCACACAGAACAGGCCAATCGCGACGGCAGCGAACGGCAGCGCATCGAGTCCCGCCACGATTGCGACGGTGCCGCTTTCAGCATTCATCACGGCGATCACGTCGACCTCACCGCTTAGCTGTAATCCCAAGGAGTGGTTACCTAGCACAAAGAAGAAAAGCCACACGCCCAGAGAGCCGAGACACAACATTCCAAACACCACCTCGCGCAGGGTGCGGCCGCGAGAGATACGCGTGACAAAAATGCCAATGAACGGTGCATAGGCAATCCACCATGCCCAGTAAAAGACCGTCCAGTCACCAACAAACCCGGTATTGGCGATTGGATCCGTCCAGAAGGTCATGGCCAGCGTGTTCTGCAGGAGATGCCCTACCGAATTCACGGCCATACTTAGGATAAAGAGCGTGTCACCGGCAAACAGCACAAAGAGCAAGAACAGGAACGCCATTAAGAGATTCACATCGCTAAGTCGGCGAATACCCCGCGTGAGGCCCAGCCAAACGCTCAATGAGAACAGTGCCACGCAGATGCCCACCACAAACAGCTCAAGTTCAAAGCCATCGGGTATGCCAGTGAGCCGCGCAATCAGAGCAGAAATCAACGGCGTCGAGATGCCCAGGGAACTGCCCGCACCGCCAATCAGCGCGATCATGAAGAAACTGTCCATAAGGCGTGCAGGCCAGGAATTTTCCCTGCCCTTCAGCCAGTACTGCGCGGAGTTACTGTATTTCAGTTGCGGCGATTTGCGCACATAAAACGGATAGGCAATGGCTAGCGTCGGCAGGCTGTAGAAGGCCCAGGCGACGAAACCCCAATGATGCAGCCCGTAGGAGGCCGCCCAGTCATAGGCCTTATCAGAGAAAGGCTCGGCACCAAAAGGCGGCACCTGAACGTAGTAGGCCCACTCGATCGCACTCCAGTACAACATACCCGAGCCAATACCGGCAGCAAACAGCATGCCCACCCAACTGTAGGTTGGAAATTCGGGCTCTTCGGAACCCAGACGAATGGAACCGTAACGGCTGAATGCGATGTAAAGCACCAACGCCAGAGTGCTGGCACCGGTGAGGATGTAAAACCAACCAAACGTAGTGGCAATCCAAGCATAGATGCTCGCGAGGACGGCGGCGGTTTGACTGGGAAACACCAGCAACGGCAGCGTCAGACCAAGCAGTACCGAAACCGAGAGCCCAAAATTCACCCTATCGACTTGTTGAGCCAAAAGTACCGCGCCTTTTTATTACGTGACGTGCCGCCGTTGCCGACGAGTATACACAGGCCAGCTTCGCCGAGCCGGTTTACACTCTTATGAGCCGTAATGCGGCTGACGCACCTTAGCCGAGGGTCGGCCAGCGTCTATACTCCTCGCCTGACCGATTAGCTTGAATTTCAATGCGCTTCACACTCACCATCATACTTTGCCTAGCCTGCTTGCACGAAGAGATCAGCGCACACCCCGCCGAGGAGAAACTCGAAGAGCTTGTCGTCACCGGCCGAAGAAAACACCTCGCAAGCGAGGCACGCAGCGCATCCGAGCGGGTCCTCGGGCAGATGGGCCTCGCTATCCGGCCTCTCTTGCAACCGGGCGACCTGTTGGAAGCCCTGCCAAGCCTGATCGTCACGCAGCACAGTGGTCCGGGTAAATCGAGCTAGATGTTCTCGCGCGGATTCAATCTGGATCAAGGGAACGACGTCTCCATTGTCATCGACGGCATGCCCGTCAGTTTGCGCAGCTACGGCCACAGACTTCGGTGTCAATTTTGAAGACGCGCTTGAACCTTTGTGCTCGGGTCATTAGCACATGTCGCGCCGCTACAGAGCGGACCTT
>Ga0163111_10001961_pt1 | contig 12940 bp, 20 predicted proteins | sample CRUFie1St18metaG_FD_109645 | JGI IMG/M metagenome (GOLD analysis project Ga0163111, IMG submission 109645) | Marine microbial communities from the Costa Rica Dome - CRUD Field 142mm St18 metaG | ecosystem: Environmental > Aquatic > Marine > Oceanic > Photic zone | place: Costa Rica: the Eastern... | reverse complement strand
CCTCTACTATTCAATACGTCCTTAAAGTCCTGCCTTTTTCTTTAGTTGGAAAAAGACAGTTTTCTACTTTAAGTCGTAATGTTATTATACTAAATTTTACGGCTTAGGTCAACCAACCTGGGCCTTGTCCTGGCTGGACTTGTTCTTTTATGTGTGGTTCCAATAGACTAACTGCTAATGCTATTGTGCTGTTTGTTTCGCATAAACGTTTCATACATGCTTTCCACAAACCAAAACTAATGCTGTCATCTTCTAATACTTTGTATGTTCTTGTAATTGCATTTGTTAATATATCGTGTGCAAATAAGTTAGCAGTAGTTACATCTTCATACAGTTTAATATTCTTTGTACCATAGTGTTCTGGATTCTTCATTAACTTTTGTTCTTCTGGTATGTGTTCTATTATATTGTCTTGTGTATGCGTTGCACCTGTAACAATATGATATAGACTGTCACTGACTAATGTAAACTTATGCACATTACTAACAGTTAGTAAGTTGCTTCTAGTTGTACTGCTTGGATATAAATCAATTAGTGTGTCCACAGTACTGAGTAACCATCTTAAATTTAAGTGTTCTAATAATACATCAGAATACTTTGTATAAAATTGTTCAAACTCTTCTTTGTATTCATGCTTTTCTGTATCATTCATACGTCTAGAGATTACAATCATCTCCATAAGTTTTACAACACATTTAGGTTTGCCTATATTTTTATTCCATAATGGCATAACTGTTTGCCATGGTGTTCGTTCGTGTGCTGGAACATCAGCAACTGAATATTCATCAACTGGTTCTGTTATTAGTTCTAGTAGATTATCCATTGTAAAAACTTTCTTTGTAGGTTTGATGATGTTCGAAAAAGTCTAATAACTTGTATTCATTATAAAGAGGACCATATGCTAATTCTTTTATCTTAACTGCGTGATCAATTTTAAACTTTAATAGATAATGTTTTTGCTGTTCTCCGTACGGTGATCTTCTTGCAACAAAAAGTCGTGACATATCTTCTGTAATGTTCTTGTGTTTTTGTACTATTGGCCTATAAACATTTTGCCAAATGCCTGCCTTTGTATCTAAATTTAAACCAACAAGCCTACCTAAAAGAAACTTAGGCTTGTCTATTAATGCCTGTTCTAATATAATAGATAAAGGAGTTAAATGATTATCGTACATATGAGATGTGCCAATGTTGCCTTCTAGTACTGCTTCTACAAATTGCAAAAGTATAGGCTCTAACTCTTTATAGAAGTTACGTCGAACTCCTTGAAACTTACCGTGATGCTTTTGTGCATAGTATTCGCTAGAAAGAAAGCCACCTAATAATTTATCTACAGGATCTTTGTAAGGAATAAACCAATTTAGATTACCTTGTGGTGTGTATGATCTGTTGCTAGAACCTGTAAAGTAATTATCAAACAACTGACTAAATGCTTGATGATTGCCTTTGCGATAAAGCAGTAAACTATGTGTAGAGACGTGCTGATTAATATCCCATCCATTCCTATCATTCTCTACAAAGTTTACCCAATGGTCTCTTTCTTTGAAAGGTGCTCTTTTCCAAATATCTTGCATACCTTTATCAAAGTGCAAGTAATCATACAAATCATTTATATTGTGTAATCTTTTTTCCATAATAATATTTATTGGCAGAAAGGGAGGGATTCGAACCCTCGGTACAGTTACCCGTACTCTTCCTTAGCAGGGAAGTGCTTTAAGCCACTCAGCCACCTTTCCTAATTAAAACAATACCTTGCAATAATACTTCTTCTAACGGTGTATGGTATTTTGTTTTCATATAAGATCTCATGTGTAGGTGCTGAATGCCAATATCCACTCACACCAGGGTCATACATAATTGCTGTATTCTTTCTATAAGGTGCATGGTCAATTAACTTAAACTTACTTGGGTCATGGCAAACACAAAACTGTCCGTGTTGACTGCCTAACTCTTCACCAGGATTATTACCTATGTATTCCCAAAACATTGTGCCTAACACTTCGTCGTCAACACTGGTAGTATCGCCCATATACACTTGCATATTAATTACTTTGGTCATATTTTCAAATACGTCTTTATGTATATCGTCATTTTGTAATGCACCAGGGTCATTAGGATTCCATTCGTCATGCTGTAAATGGTACCAAACATGTCTTAAATCGTTTGGATCATAACCAGAGAATTCGCATACATCATCTAATCTGCTTTCAAATTCACTGTGAATGTATTTCCATAATAGTATATCTTCTTCTGTAAAGTCTTCGCCTGTGTCTATATCAATTGGAAAACTTTTAGGTGCCCAGAGCCAATCAGGTGTAATGTTAAGTCCTGCTCTAAACTTTGGTACATCAAACAAATGCTCTGCTAATTCTAAATTCTCAAAGTAATGTCTTGGTAATTGTTTAAAGGCCGGCATTATATTAACTCTAAATCCATTTGCTTGTAAACTCTGTCGTGCATACTTATTTCATCGTTAGGCCATAAGCAACACATATCTCTTTTAATAAAAAGACGTCTGCCTGGTAGCAATGGATCTTGATCTTCGTTGTGTATTTTAATTGCATCTAATAATATAGTTGCGGTAGTTGTAATACACTTTCCATAATGCAATCCACATATAACTAAATGCTTTTTACCGTTGTCTGCAATGTATTGAATTAAATCTTCTTGATTGTTAATATGTAAAAACTCTTTGAACCTAGGATCTATTTCACCTTCTTCGCTTTGCATAAAGTTAATTATATTTTTACATTTGAGTTGTACTATTTTATCATCTTTATACACATGCGTTTTCATTAGTTCTTCTTTTAAATGTCCTAAGAATACTTTGTTATATAGGTCAAGGTTTATTTCAGCATCGTCAAGGTTTGGTTGTTTTGCCCAAGGGTCAACAACAATCCATAATGCGTTGTTAATTAGATCTTCGTAGTTTGTTGTTGCTAAAGGAACATGCATAGCAGTATTTATCGGCCAAAAAAAAGCCCCGTATTAAAACGAGGCTTTTAATTTAAGTGTTAGTTAGAATGATTTAGAAACTCTAACGACAAAACTGTCTTCGTCTTCTAACAAAGAACTGTCGTCAGCAATAAAACTTACATAACCAATAGAAGCATCTAAGTCCCATGGTAAATCAATATCTCTCGATACTGACCAGTTGTCTCCAATGTCTTCCCACATACCATAAGAAATATCCATACCCCATTTAGAGTATCCTAATTCCAAATAGTCTGTGTAGTCATCTTGACCTATGTAGTAATCTACTGATACACCCATGATCTCTTTACTAATAAAGAATTCACTGCCGTCTAAGTCTGCGTCACCGTTGTAACTGTAGTCAATATATCCTACTGTCCAGTCGCCATTCGACCAACCAGCATATAAATCAGTTTCTAAGTCTGAACCATCAGCATAATCAACTTGTCCAACCCAAGCACCTGCCATGAAGCCACTGTCGCCAAACTCATGTGTATAACCTGCCCATGCAGACATGCTACCATCTGTTTGCGATATGCCTCTGAAAAGGTAGTCACTATCTGCTCCTACATTTCCACCTGCGTATGCTGTTGTTGTTAGTGTTGACAATACTAATACTGCTAACACATTTTTAAATGCGTTTATCATTTGTTATTCTCCTTGTGTAATGATGTGGGGCGGATGAGGCCACCCCAACCTTGTATCGCTACTTATTATCTCCTAATAAATGTATGATAATAATTGCTACGAGTAAGCCGACTAAACCGCCTTCTCCTAAACCTGATACGAGTGCTGTGATGTTTGCGACTACGTCCCCTACGAAGGATGTGCTACCGAACAGTAAGCCTGCCACGATGCCAAGTCCTAAAAGGCTGACGAAAATCCCTGTGAGTCCACTAACGAAAGAGTGAACCATCTTCATTGCGTTATCCATAAATGAATACCTCCTTTCAATATTACTCTTGCCCAAGAGTATGAAGAAATTAATTTTTCTTCACTTTTATTTACATATTTTGTACTGATTGTTACAGTATATTGGACAGTCTATGGCATCGTAAGGTGTATTACGAAGGGTAGGAGAAAAAAAGGGGCCAAAAAACCCCCTAAAATTGTTAAAAAACAGAAAAATTATGCAAAAAAAAGCAGACCGAAGCCTGCTTTTTAGTTTGTTAAACCTTACAGTTTACACTGAACCGTTAGCCATTGCTTTGTATCCAGCGGCAATAACTGCTCTAGAAGGTGTGCCTAAACGATAAACGTTTCTGCTTCTGCCTTTAGTGTCAGTTACAGTATTAAGGTAAATTGGGAAACCTTTAAATCTTAGTGATTGAATCACTGCCTGTGGGTTTCCAGTTCCGAAGTAAGATACCATTTGTGCTGAAGACAAAGTTCTTCCTTCTTGTAAAGCATTTAATACTTTTGCTTCTTTTGTTAATGTTGTTGTAGTCATATGACCTCCTAATTTAACATTATTTTCTGTGCAAAATTACACATTATCTATTATTATACACAGATTATACACAATGTCAACCTTTTTATGCTGAAAAATCATAATCCGTGTATTCTAATTTAACCAACGGAAAACGATCTGCTATGATATTTTGGATTTGTGTTACCAATTTATCTATATTCCAATCGTCTCCCATCCACTCTGTTTCCCATGTACCCGAATCGGATTCAATAAGAAACAAATTCTCTTTATCTCGCTTCAATACTTTCTCTAATGCATTTATTTGTGGAGGTGGTCCTGCCCAAACAAATGGCAACACAACTATTCTACCCTGATGTGAAGAATACTGTCTTGCTCTGCTGTCTATGTTTGATGTAATACCAAACCCAGGTCTGTCATCAAAGCCAGTTATTGTGTAAAGATACTTAATCATTGAACTGTTCTGTAATATAATCAGGTAAGAAGTCTATAAGCGAACTACCTGCTGTATATTCGTTGAACTCGTCTAGCATATATCCTGGCACGTCTGCTGTACCGCCAAACTTCTTATACAGTTGTACTAAACCTACAGCAATAGCATCATCATTCCAATTATATTCTGTGCCATACTTTGTTTTAGTAAACTTTCTCCATGCTGTATGTATTTCACTATGATATTCTTCATAGTCTGAAAACAAGTTTTGCAACATGCCTGCAAGTTCTTCTAAGAACTCATCTGTTATTTTAAGTTTAGCAGTCTTGAATCCTCTGTGTAAGTCTCCAAACAAGAACCAAAGAGCACCGTTTACAGGATTATAATGAAAGTAATTGTCGTGCCACTTAGTAGCCATTTCAATTACATCTTCATTAAGTGATAAGAACTTAGATATATGTGTAAAGGTTCCTGCTTTTGTTGATAAGTCTGAGTTCTGTTCTACAGCAAAACAATTATTGTTTTGTGCAATAGACACTTTCTTTTCAACTAAAACATCTTGCTCGTCGTCTGTGTTGCCACAAACTCTAACAACCTGTACAGCATTTTCTAGTTCTTTGTATGCTGATATCTTCTTTTTACCTTTACCATTTATAAGTGCAAAGGCCTTTAGTGCAAATGATAAGTCATCTGTTTCAATATAAAGTGTAGGGTGTGTTAAGTCCTGCCACTCGCCATCAAATGCCATTAAACCATCTTTGACTAATGTAGAAATAACTGTAGCAGTATGTTGTCCATCTATTAATTGGAAACTGCCATCGCTTTTCTTTACAGCATAAAGTGATTGCGATAATGCTTCATTGTATGTTGCAGGATTAATAATCTTGCCACAGTGAGCAGTATCTAATTGCCTTTGTACCATTTCTGATATACCAGCACCGGGTTTGTCAAACTCTCCTAATGCAATCATATCTGACTGCGGTAAAAGTTTAGCATCAAACTGCAAACCTTCTTCTTCCATAAGTTTTTTCATTTTCTTATAGATTCTTGCACCTTGCAGTTTTTCAATGTTTGCACTTAAAGGTCGAATTGTATCTTCCTTTTTGTCTAGTGCGTAGAAGTTTTTCAAAGGATTTGGTTTCCTTGTAACTTCATTATAATTAAAAATATCCATAGTTACTCCTATTTGTAATACTACTATTATATAATAAGAGCCATTTTATGTCAACCTGGACTTGGCGAAAATGGTACTACTGCGTATGGTCTCTTTATTTTAACAAAGACTATATGACTATTATGTATTTGCAATTCAAATACATCGCCTTCCTTTGCTTCAATGCTGTTAATATCAAGTATTGGATCAAATGTAAGACTGCCGTCATGCTCTAGTTTGAACCAATAGTCATGGAACAGCAATTTATGAGTACTTTTGGTAATGTTCATATAAGTCGTTTGCTTCTTCACTTAAACCTAAACCACAGCAAATATCAATTTGCCTACGGATTTCTCCTGCGTGATCTGTTCCTTTACGCCACACTCGATGATCATCACTATACATATAGAACCAATCATGTGTGCTTAAAAGGTTTTCCAATACATCTAAATCAGGGTGACAGTTATCCATTGCTTTTTCCTTTATTAAAGTTGGTGGGCCTACTAAGACTTGAACTTAGACTCTACCGATTATGAGTCGGGTGCATTAACCAATTATGCTATAGGCCCATGTTGGCCTCCCCGCCAGGACTCGAACCTGGAACCTACGGATTAGAAGTCCGTTGTTCTATCCAATTGAACTACGAGGAGATGTGGTACCTGAGGCCGGACTTGAACCGGCACGACCTTTCAGTCGAGGGATTTTAAGTCCCTTGTGTCTACCAATTCCACCACTCAGGCATCTAAACTTTTTTCGAACTCCTCTGCTAATTTGAATTGAAGTCGCCTTGCTTCTTTCTCCCAAGGCTGGTCCCAGTATTCTATATTTGCACAATACTTGTTGGACTTCCATGAACTAAGTCCTGAGTCAAGTTCTCCAAGTGCAAATTGTTTTACATGAACCATTTCGTGTGCTAGATTCACTACCCAGTTGCTATACATAGACACATCAATAATAAAGTTGCGTTTGTCTAATGACTCGCATAGTGCCTGTGTACCATCATCGCTCATAAACACTTTATGATGTACACGAACAATAATGTTATTCTTTAATCGGCTAATGCCTAATTGCTTGGCAAAGTGTCTAACTGCCAGTGCAATGTTGCCCTGTAGATCAGGCTGTACGATACCACCTTGTGGTCCCATAACATTAACTTTCATTGTGAATCCTCTTTGCTAAAAAGTCCAACTAGTATAACAGAATATACCGAAAGGTCAACCTATTTTTGCCACCAAAAATCTTCGTTAGTTATCAATGAGTTAGCCATGAACTTAGCAAATAGTTGTTGGTTTTTTGCTGTATAATGCCTGCAACCTGACATAATTTCTTTGTAATTTGCATTCTTTATACCTAATATTTCATTCTTAAATGTAAATGAAACAAATTGCTTGTCTATGTTGTGTGGCATACGATCAAAGCGAACATCTATATCCATAACATTTGGGTATTCATTCTTTGCATTGTGTATGATGTCGCTCACAGGAACTGTAGATGTACACCAAGCCATGTTAAAGTTATTTGCTTTACAAATGCTTTGCATATTATAAATGTTTTGATACCACTCACCTATATATAAGTTTTTCTCTATATACATTTTATTGAAACTTCCAATGTCATAAGTGTCTTGGGAATCAGCACTTGGCTTTAGTTTTCTCATTGATGCAATGTTATAATCTTGTATGTAATACAGTTTGTTATTAAAGTTTGACTCAACACTTGTTTCTTCTATATCACCTTCGTAGTCTAATGTTTTATTAAATTCAGATGTTATTACATGCCTTCTTGCAGGATCTGGTGCTTGAAAAAATACAAGAGTTTCGCGATCGTCTGTAACATACATGTTAATATATGTTGAAAGTGCTGACACAACCGTTGCCATACTGCCACCTGGCTTACTTAAATTAATTACTTCTGTGTCTTGAAGCATTGATTGTAATTGATTACTCCAAGTTCCACTATGTTCTGCTAGACCACGACCAGTATGTATGCCAGGTTTTAAATCATTGCTTGTTGGACGTCCGTCATTATCTTGTTTCCATAACTTAAAATAATCTGTCATAAAAACTTCTTTTGTCCATGCATGATATTCACGACTAAGTTCGCTTAACCTTTCATGGATACTTTCGTTCTCTTTTATTCTAGGATCTTCTTGTCGTAAAACATAATCTTTGTAATATCCTTCTGTGACTTGATGCCAATCGGCTAACCATGAATCTTTTATAGTAGGTGCGTACTTATTTAGGTTTTCGAATGGTGGAAAGTCTGCACCTACACCTAGTGAAAAACTGTCGCCAACTATGATTATTCGCTTCTTCATTGTAACAATATTTATTGTCTATAAATACTTGCATGTTCATTTATGATAAAGATAAAAACATATCAATATTCTCTAGAGGCAAGAACGGAACAACTAACTTTCATAACCATTATTGGATGCAAAAAGATGAAACTGATGTAGGATCATACACAGACTTTGATGAAAGCAGTTGGTTGTTTGCAACACCTTTGCCTGCTATAGAAGATATGACGAGAGGTTGTGTAGATGTAAGCCAAAATAATCACACACCTGACAATGACGGAATATTTAAAAACGGAAACAGACGTTTAGGAATGTATGTTTTTGAATATATTACATTCTTAAAAACTTGTAAGATGTTAGACTTAGATATCAAACATTTTATAATAATTAGAGACCCACTAGAAAGACTGGCAAGTGGTTTGTCTACATCTTTACAAAATACACCAGACGAAGAAGCAAAGAAGACATGTGGGCATACCTTTGATGAAATTGTAAATGGTTGTAAACAAGATGTATATCAATATGACCGTGACCATTGGAATGGATTATGTTCAAACATATTAAAGTTACAAGCAAGTCAGTATCACGCACAAGGTTGGTTATCGCATATAGATAAACACATTAACTTTGATGATTACAAGATATTTTCTGTTGATGTAAACGACTTAGTACCTTTTGCAAAAGAAGTTGTAGGATTAGATGTAGCAGAAACAGATGCACATCTACCTGATAATAAATGGCACGGCAAACATACAGGCACAAGGCCACCAGAAACAAGACACTTTCATAATTTCATAAAAGAATGGATTAAAGAAAGTTACTCAAATAAAACATTAAACAAACAATTAACAGATTTATTAGACGCAGAATATAAAATAGTAGATAAACTAACACAAATTAATTATGATATTAACACTTGAGAAATACACATTAGATGACGACTTTGGTTCAACAGAAGAACTTGTTAGAAGTATGTCAGAATTCTTTGTAGAAGAACTGCGTATAGGATTATATGATGCTATGGTAAATGTTGTTCTACATGATGCAATTAAAGTTGAAGGACTAGACGGATATTGCGAATGGGATCCTATAGATAAGGTATGTGAAGTCCATATTGCAATGAAAGGACCAGAATGGGGTGTTACCCTTGCACATGAGTTTGTTCATGTAGATCAAAACTTGCGTTACGGTCTTGCTAGTAATAATATTGTATTATCTGAGCAAGAAGCATACGACAAAGAGTTTTTATTATATTATAGGTGGAAAAAGGAGTATTACCTTGGTACAATCTAGGCTTTGGGTAGCAGGAGATAGTTTTGGTTTGTTTGATCTTGATGATTCCAGACCTAATTGGATTCGAATGCTTGCCGATCAACTAGAAGTAGATGAAATTAAAAACTATTCGCGTGGTGGTGCTGACAATGATATGATTTATATTGTTGCTGATGCAATAATTAATCAATTAAACTGGCCGGGCAGAAACGAAATACCTTTTAATAAAGAAACAGATTACTTATTATATCTATCTACTACAAACACACGAGGTTGGTTCCGAGAAAACCTTTTAGATGATAGACCTTATAATCATGACAACTCTATTGCAAATTTCAATTGGTGGATGAATGAAACCAATGGTAAAAGGATAGAAGAATACGAACTATTTGATGATCCGATAATTCACAGTCAAAATTATAATTCTTTACTACATGCTAGAGAAGAAAGCAAATATCTATCAGGTAATAATGTAGATTTGGTAAATCATGGTGAATTAGAACACCTCAAAGACGACAGGAGCCGTGTTTCGCAAGAAGTTTTAGATATAATTGCTAATTATATATTGTTACAGGATGTTGACTTGACTAGGAAACTTAATAATACTAGAATGAAACACTTAATGGAGTATCATGTTGCTAACGGATATAAAACTTTGTTTGCACATCATGATATGAATCCAAGTAATGTAGATTACGATATATTAAACAAGTATCCTGTAATTGAACACCCAACTGATTGGGTTGATAATAATGACGGCATAAGTGAGCAACCTAATCACTTAACAGACGAAGGACACAAAAGTTTTTACACAGAATATTTGGAACAGAGGATAGATGATATTATTAATACACGGGGCTGGAAGTAGCAGTAATTATTTTAATTACCTTAGCCTTTGGTTAGATCAAGAGTTACAAGCAATTGACTATGAAGTAGGAGATGATCACGATGCTATCTTTAATAAAATACAAAGACCAGAAGAAGTAACTTACATTGTAGGTCACAGTTATGGTGGATTGTTAGGTGCTGAATGGCTCAGCAAAGATGTTCGTAATGTAAAAGGTTTATTGTGTATAGCAACTCCTTGGCAAGGCTCGCCCACAGCAAGAATATTAAATTGGTTTTTGAGTGATGCTGTTTGGAATGATATGAAACCAGGCAGTGAATTATTAAGAAAAATAAATGCAATTAATCTCACATTACCTGTAAAGAATATAGTTTGTTGTCCTAATAGAGGAAATGGACTAGCAGGTGGTGGTAAAAGTCAAAACGATGGCACAATACCTGTAGCAAGTGCAAGAGCAATACCACCAGGTTTCAGTAAAACAAAAACAATTGAAATGCCATATGGGCATAGTGAAATAATGCAAACATTTGAATTAGTAGAACAAATAAGAATGTTTGTAGATGATCCGTTAAAAGATCTATATCCTCCACTTCGTTTAGAAGAAGTTAATAGAGGATTTTAGTTGGTACCCCGTAGGAGGATCGAACTCCTGTTGCATGGATGAAAACCATGTGTCCTAACCACTAGACGAACGGGGCACAATTTATTATGCACTCCAATAACTTTCTGAACTTGGGCTCATGTAATGAGGCGTATTGATTGACTCAGTAAATTTCTTACCTGTCATCATATTAGTTCTTTCAACCATAGGCTCAATTAAATCATAATCCTCAACACTCATAACCATATAGTTATTAATATCATTTAAATGAGTTCTGCCTAAGTCTTTGTTAGTAGCCTCTTCATAAGCATTACACAATCTTGAATGATAATAAGGCTTACCTTCTGCAATAACCTTGTTTACATCTTCAATTGCTTTAGCATAATACTTCAAAGTTCTAGTTATGCCAGCCTTAGCCGCCGCTCTAGTTTTATATTGAGTATTAGCATAACTTTTCTTGTTAGGCTCTCTGTGAATTGAATTATTCTTTTTATTTACTATTACAAACATAAAAACTCCTACCTTTTTTGTTAATATACATATATTATACCAGAAAAACTGGCAAAGGTCAACCTCTATTAATGAATTAATTGATTTATTATATGATGTGATAAAGAATTAATAATAATTAATTATTTAATTAATTCAAAATGCTTGTGAATAATATTGGGATAATTACTGATTAAATAATCGTATATTCTTTTATTGTGTGCAATTTCACTGGCACATTCGTCATACAGCATATCAAAGTCATTGCCACTGTATTCATCTATGTCTGCAACAAAACTATCCCAACAATCTTCGTGTGTACCAGAGTCATGATTACTACGCCAAATAGGATAAGGTTCAAACCCACAGCGAATTAATTCACCTAAATAATTACCATGCCCTAATGTTCTAAACAATCTACCATGTGCTAGACTTCTGCCTGTTTTTTCTGATAATACCACAGTATCTGTGTTTTCTTCATATCTGGGGAATGTTTCTGATATCAAATCCATATGACTGGATTCATAAACACCCACAGGAGGCAAGAAAGCCATGTCTAATGTATCGCCAGGCACATACAAACCACTGCCTTGATCTGTGTATGTTATAGGAGTATCGCCATAGTTTTCTGTGTAATAATGACTTAAATCCTGATCTAATTGGGTGTTATCTCGGCCTGCATAATTAATTAAACAATTATATTCCGATAATAATTCACTTAATCTATCTCTAGCAGGCTTACGTCTACCCAATAAACTGGCAAAATCATAGTCCGATTCACCAGGCTCATAACTATAATCCGTACATGCTAAACGACAAAACATAGGTTGCCAAGTGTGTTCTACACCTAATTGATTTATTCTTTCATGATTATTACAGTGATATATTATACTGTAGTCTGATAATTCACTTAATATCCAACTTGCAACACTTTGACTGTGAGGATGACTTGGCCAAAACTCTTCTGTGCTCACAACTACCACATGATCACAGTTGCGAATAAAGTGTGTTAAGTCTTGTTGTAGATCATACAGTCGTTGACCCAATAAACTATACCAATTAAGTATGCCTAAACGACCCTTAAACTGTGGAACTACTGTGCAATATTGTGGCCCATAGAAAGCAGTATTAATACTATCTGTCTGTGTGCCACGTAGATTACCGTGTGGGAAATAACTGATCATACAGTTATTTAACAGTTATTTGTTTAATTTGAATACTGATTTAGTTAATTCACCAAACATAGGTGCAATGCCCAACAGCATTAATACCATAATAGTGTTAGTGATTGCTTCAGGTCCGAAGCCAAATGTCTGCATAAGTGTTTTGAATCCTATTACTGCGAGTGCAATAACGCCGAATCCAGCAATGCCAATAATAAAGTTTTGCATATATTACTCCTGTTATGTGTTAATAATCTACAACTATACAGTATATTTATGGT
>Ga0163111_10001960_pt1 | contig 12940 bp, 11 predicted proteins | sample CRUFie1St18metaG_FD_109645 | JGI IMG/M metagenome (GOLD analysis project Ga0163111, IMG submission 109645) | Marine microbial communities from the Costa Rica Dome - CRUD Field 142mm St18 metaG | ecosystem: Environmental > Aquatic > Marine > Oceanic > Photic zone | place: Costa Rica: the Eastern... | reverse complement strand
TGGCCAATGCCCAAAAATGTGCAGGAGTCCAAACCATAACCAAAGAGAATAGCCACCATCCACCTAATCCAATATGACCTGCAGCGGCTGAAGCCCCCACAAGTGGAGGGATTGCTCCAGCGACTCCGCCGAAAACTATATTTTGAGATGTCCTAGGTTTTAAGAAAGCTGTATATAGGAGTACATAACTACACAGTCCTAAAAGAGTAAGTCCTGCGGCTAAGCAGTTCACTCCACTTACTAAAAGGACTGAGGCAGCAAGAGTACAAGAAATCGCACCAATAAAAACAGAACTTTGAGAAAGGCGACCAGAAGGTAAGGCTCTATTACTAGTACGTTTCATTCGTTTATCAAGATCTTGTTCCCACAAGCAATTAAGAGCACCTGCTGCGGCCGCCGCAAGAGCTCCTCCACCTAAAGTACATGCCAATCTAGGAGAAGATAATGGCCATTCTTCAGATAAAGCCATTCCACCAACAGTCGTAGCAAGTAAAAGAGGAATTAATCTTGGTTTAGCGACCTCTAGCCAGGCTGGTAATTTAATACGCTTTCTAGAAGGAACAATTTCCTCACGATTAATTTGAGGTGAAATTACATCAGATGTTGAACTAACCATGACAAGTCTCCAAAGTAGATTGAGGTACACAAAGTGATTGGTAAGATCCATCAATTGCTCTGCCTTTAAAATTCAATGCTGATATGAGAGCCACTAACAAACAGGCAACTAGTTGATGTCCAATAACAAGGGCAGGCTCACTCATCCCTAATTGAATAGAGAAAACTCCCAAAAAGATTTGTGAGATGATCAAAAAAGTAATCGTCAACAAATAAGGCCATTGATTAATAAAAACATCGTTATGAATTGATGAAGTGATCACAAATAAAATCACCAGAAGGCATACGAGAAAGGCACTGGAACGATGAAGAACTAAAAGATTGCAAGAATCACCAAAATCTAAGCATCGATGAGCGGCCCATGAGGTTGCAACCCGACTACCCAGCAAAGACTGAACTATTACAGAAAAAAGAGATAAAAAGCCCAGACAGCGAAGCCAAGGTGGAAAAATTGATTTACCTGGATTAAGTAATTGTTGAGTAACACCACTCATAATCGCTACGAGAATGAACGCTACTGCGAGATGAGCCATAACAACTAAAGAGGGTAATAACTGCAGTACTGTCAAGGCTCCTAAAAAACCTTGAAAAGCAACCAATAAAGTTAAGAATCCATAAGTCCAGGGAAGCCATTTAGGTAAATATTTGGACCAATAACAAGAAAGTAAAAATTGAGTAATTAAAACAATCCCCACAAAGAAAGCATCTAAACGATGAAACCATTCGAGGAAAACTTGTAAATTCATTTGCCTGCCAGGCAAAAATGATCCATAACACAGGGGCCAGTCAGGACAAGCAAGTCCAGCCTCCATGACCCTCGTAGCTCCTCCAATGACGACAAGAGCAATCAGTGCAACTACCACGTGAGCAGCAAGCTGACCTAATCTAAAGCGAGGCTTTGTTGGATAAATAACCTGCACGTATAGAAAGATTAATCAAAATCATTATTAATTCAACGTAGCGATTCCTTTGTACACGTCACCTTAATAAATGGACTGCAACATAAAGATTCTCTAAAAAATAATTTATTCATCTTGAATTAACAATTGGAGAATACATAAGTTACTTTTCCTCATAACCTATAAATAGAAAAAGGAGATCTTCTTGCCGAAACTGTCGGCCATCATAACTCTGACATCAAGTTTAATTCTTGGCGTTGGAGGCGTATGGATTGCTTACAACGTAGATATGCTTCCCGCAAGCGCGAGCATAAATGCTCCTGTTTATGATGAACTTTATCGAGTTCTATTCATTATTGGCTGCATACTCTTTATAGGTATGACTGCTTTAGTAATTTATAGTCTTATTCAATTCCGTCGTAGGCCTGGCGAAACTGGAGATGGAATAGATTTAGAAGGCAATATTACTCTTGAAATTTTCTGGACAGCAGTTCCTGCAATAGTTGTTTTATTTGTAGGCTTGTATAGCTACGATATTTATGATCGTATGGGTGGCATGCAACCATTAATGCATGATCACAATGGTCATATGGAAAGTCAGAACGAGAGAGTTTGGGGGGGGATTGGATCGGGACCAGTAGAGGCTGCATCTTCAAGTAATTCATCCTCATTACCAATTGAATTAACTGCAATGCAATTTGCTTTTATTTTTCACTACCCAAAAGGAGATATTATAACTGGCGAACTTCATGTTCCAATTGGAAGAGAAGTTAGCTTAAAGATGGAATCTAAAGATGTAATACATGCCTTCTGGGTTCCTCAGTTTAGACTTAAGCAAGATGTTATACCTGGCCAACCAACGATTTTAAATTTCACTCCAACCAAAAAAGGTAATTTTCCAATTGTTTGTGCAGAGTTATGTGGGCCATATCATGGCGGCATGAGATCAAACGTAATAGTTGATGAACAAGAGGACTTTGACAATTGGCTAAGAGAAAACTCTAAGGAATCAATTTAAAATCATGACTATTTCTCTTAAACCAAACAACTCTCCTCCAGAAAGACTTCAACCAACTGGATGGCTTAAATATTTAAGTTTCAGCCTTGATCATAAAGTTATAGGTCTTCAATATTTAGTTTGTGGTTTTTTGTTTTATTTAATTGGAGGATCTTTAGCTGGAGCAATAAGAGTCGAGCTTACTAGTCCCCTTTCAGATTTCATGCCAAGAGAAGTTTACAACCAAGTACTAACTCTCCATGGCACAATAATGATTTTTTTATGGATAGTGCCGGTCGTAAATGGGGCCTTTGGAAACTATTTAATACCTTTTTATGTTGGCGCTAGAGACATGGCGTTCCCAAGATTGAATGCAGTTGCTTTTTGGCTAATACCTCCCTCCGGTTTAATGTTGATCACAAGCTATTTCATAAATGGTGCTGCTCAATCTGGTTGGACTGCCTATCCGCCTTTAAGCATTACCACTCCAGCCGCCGGTCAAATTATTTGGATATTAAGTGTCTTACTTTTGGGTGGGAGCTCAATTTTTGGTGGTATTAATTTCATTGCAACCATCCTTAAGCTAAGGAGACCTGGGCTTAAATTGATGCAACTACCTATGTATTGCTGGGCAATGCTTGGTACTAGTATTCTTGTGGTTCTATCAACGCCTGTTCTTGCTGGAACATTAATTCTTTTAAGTTTTGACATAGTTGCTCATACCGGTTTTTTTAACCCAAGCCTTGGAGGAAATGTAATTGTTTATCAACATCTTTTTTGGTTTTATTCTCATCCCGCTGTTTACATCATGGTCCTTCCTGCCTTTGGTTTGGTAAGTGAAATACTTCCAATCCATAGTAGAAAGCCTCTTTTTGGCTATACAACAATGGTCTTTTCAATAATGGGAATAGTTGTTTTAGGTCTAGTTGTTTGGGCCCATCATATGTTTACAAGTGGCACTCCTCCTTGGATGCGATTATTTTTCACAATAGCTACTGCATTTATAGCTGTTCCTACAGGTATAAAATTTTTTAATTGGGTAGCAACCCTATGGGGAGGGAAAATATCTTTGAACGGTGCAATGCTATTTTCGTGCGGATTTATTATTAACTTTGTTTTAGGTGGGATAACAGGAGTTGCTCTTGCTCAGGTTCCTTTTGATGTTCATGTTCACGACACCTATTTTGTTGTTGCTCACTTTCATTACATAGTTTATGGCGGTTCTGTCTTTGTCATCTTTTCTTCAATTTATCATTGGTTCCCAAAGTTCACTGGAAAGATGCTTAACGAAAATCTTGGAAGATTCCACTTTATAATTACATTTATAGGCTTTAATCTTTGTTTCGCTCCTCAACACTGGCTAGGTTTAAATGGCATGCCACGAAGAGTTGCTGAATACGATCCACAATTCCAATTAATTAATCAAATAAGCAGCGTGGGGGCCTTATTAATGGCCTTAAGCACATTACCTTTTTTATGGAATATTTTTCAAAGCATCCTCTATGGAGATGAAGCTGGTGACAACCCATGGAATGCTCTAACCCCTGAGTGGTTAACTAGTTCACCGCCTCCTGTTGAGAATTGGGAGGGGGAGGCCCCATTAGTTATTGAACCATATGGTTATGGGGAAAAAAATTCAAATGAACCTCAGGAGGTGAATAAATGACTTCAATAATTCCAAAAGAGCAATCTTCAGAAAATAAAAAAGATCTGTCAACTGAAGAACATGAAGATTTTCGTTTGTTTGGGTTAATAGCTTTTTTAATTGCGGACGGAATGACATTTGCAGGTTTTTTTGCTGCATACCTAACTTTTAAAGCAGTTAATCCCATAGGCCCAGATGCTATTTACGAATTAGAACTACCTTTACCAACTCTGAATACAGTCTTACTTCTTGTTAGTAGCTTTACTTTTCATAAGGCCGGGAAACTTCTAGAAAAGAGTGAATCAAAAAAATGTCAAAAATGGCTTCTCATAACAGGAGCTTTGGGAGTGGCATTTTTAGTTAGCCAAATGTTTGAGTACTTTACTTTGCCTTTTGGTTTAACTGACAACCTCTTTGCAAGTACTTTTTATGCTTTAACTGGTTTTCACGGGCTTCATGTAACACTTGGATCAATAATGATAATGATTATTTGGTGGCAAACACGTATCCCAGGTGGTCGAGTAAATCAAGAAAACAAGTTTCCATTTGAAGCAGTAGAACTCTATTGGCACTTTGTAGATGGGATTTGGGTCGTTTTATTCATCATCCTTTACCTGTTGTGAGCGGTAAATATTGATACTAAGAACGAAAATTTGAATTAATTTGTTGCCACAATTCCACTTATTCGTCAGAATTCAGTTAATTAAAAGAGTCTGAAATGCTTGTTGGAAAAGAACTCCTAGACAAAGCAAGATCTTTGAGCAGCCGTCCAGAAGACGAAATCGCCAAAGGATGTGGCTACGTTGGGCCAAGCGGAAGAGTTTTACGTAAAAGTTTCTACCGTGCTCTAGTTGAAGCTAAAGGTTATAAACTTCGCTCAAATGGACCTGGGAGAGCAGGGAATAGATCTTCAAGAGGAAGGCAAGCCGAATTTCGCACTAAAGTTCATGGCAATGGAAATCTTCTTATTGGTCATGCCTATACAAAAAAATTAGGGCTTGAACCTGGTCAGGAATTTCGTATTGATGTACGAAAAGAGTCAGGCGCGATAAGTTTGTTGCCATTAAAGAAATAATTTTTCCTTTTTAAATAGTTTACTCAAACAAAATATAAAACTTTTAATTCCAGCCTTGCTCATTAAGCCATTGAGCGCTAATTACTGAGCTTTGCTGAGGAATAGATTTGTTATTATTGTTATCCATTTTTAAAAGTTTTTCTGCATATTTAGCCATCAAATCAACTTCCAAATTAACCTTTTCACCAACTTCTAAAAATTGCAAACAAGTATTTGACCAAGTGTGCGGTATAACGGCTATTGAGAATTGACATCCATCTTGATATATCTCTGCGATAGTAAGACTTATTCCATTCAAGCTAATACTAGCTTTATCGCACATATATCTACAGAAATTCGAGTCATCCCAAGACACTTTTAAATTCCAAGAATTCTGCAAGTCTTCAATTAAGACGACTTCACCCATTCCATCTATGTGGCCACTGACAATATGTCCACCTAATCGATCCGAAAGACGTAATGCTGGTTCAAGATTCACATAGCCATTCTTTCGAGCTTTTTCTGCAAGATTTGTTCTTTTCAGAGTCTCCTCACTTATATTCGCCAAAAAAGAATCATTCATCAATTCAGAAACTGTTAAACACACTCCATCCACAGAGACACTATCACCCAGTTTTATAGGAGCGAAAGACTTACATCCATCAACAAATACCCCATTATTATTTTTCTTGATGGAACCAATAGCCTGAATTAAACCAGTAAACATTATGAAATCTACAGCTTTTAGAATGCTAGTTAAGGTATTTGAAAATGTCTTTGAAAACTTTATTTGAATTCTAAACAAAGTTAAATTAATAGGTTATGAATTATTCCAAATTAATGTCAAATCTTTTTTTTCCTCAAAACTCAGTACAGGCAAAGACCAACATTTATCCCAAATTCTTTCTTCTGGAAGAAAAATAGATTTATATCTTTGAGGAATTTTCATATTTTGTCTCCTTGAGTCTGAAAGACTTGTCGGTGGGAAAAAACCTTTTCTTATTACACGTCTAGAATAAGTTGGTCCCCATAATGAATTAAACCAATCGGAAGGGAAAGGTTCTGAGGAAGAAGAAGGAGAAGCAAGAACTGTCCAATTAAGTGGGCTTCCCTCCTGCGGGAGAAGAATGGACAAACGAGGGTCATCAAAAAGGTTATCAACACAACTAGATAAAGGTAAAACTGCTGCGTTAGCTCTACCAGACGTAACCCAATTTAAAGCATTACGATCATCGAATAATTTAGCTTGACTCTTGATTCTTGAAAAATCATCATGAAAGCCTAGTTTTTTAGCGATAGAAATCAAAAGATAAGGACTATTAGGAAATACGATTTGATTTGAAAGTGTATCCGAAAAAAGAACTTCCCATGAATTCTTATTTTTTAAAGCTAGAGAATCTTCATTTCTAAAAAGTATCACCCAAGGACTTACAGCTAAAGGTAAAATTTTATTTTGGAACTGCTCACCTAAACCTTCGAGAAAAGAGTTAGCCTGATTTCCTAAATCATCTCTAATCTTAGTTGCTTTAATTTCTTTAAGTGAACCAAAAGGCAAATTAGAAATCCAACCATCATTTAAAATCAATAAATCTGTTTTATCTTCCAGCGCTGAATTGTAAGGAGACTTTTTTAATTCGACGTCTTTAATTGGTGTAAATTCCCAGTCTGTAGATAAACTTTGAATAAATTCACTTGGAAAACTATTCGAAACTCCTCTCAAACTTAATTTCTTTTTAGTTGTTGTGCACCCTGACAATAGGGAAAAAGACGAGATCAACCCTAACTTTATAAAATCTCTCCTCCCAAAATTATTAGGCTGCATACAATTCAGATTCCTTAAATAGTTTTTTCATCTTTTGACTTCAATAGATTAGCAACCTCTCTATCACATTTTTCAATCATTTCTTTCTGAGTCAATCCTTTAATTTGAGCGAGTAATGACAAGGCTCCAGCTCCAACACCTTCTTTAACGTATCCAATTTCGTAATCTCGTAGAACCTTTTGATTGCTATCATTAAATCTATAACCACTAGCTAAGCCAAGAATATTAACTTTAAAATGTTTAGCAACATGATTCATTAAATGAATAAAAGAATTTCTTTTTTTTGAAGAAGAAAGTGATTCATCGACTAACCATGATGTAGTTCCTATTAGAATTTTTTCAACAAATTTTGAGCGTGAGTCAGGTTCAACTTGATTTAAAGCCAACGCCAAAACTGCCAACATCTGACAACCTCCTCCCAACAAAATATCTTGGCCAGATTCTATTGCTCCCATCAAAAGACCAACTGCAATTGGCTGAAACGGGTCACCAACCGCAGCCATAAGATCATTAGAAGATGGGTTCTTCTTTAATTTTGCTGCTTTTAATCCTTGGTTAACTACCTTTGTTTTTAATCCTGAAGGTGGATTCCTATGACTTCCGCTAATAAGACCATTAACCTTTATTCCTAAACCCGATAGAACGGCAAAAGCGGTTGTTGTGCCTCCTGGAACACACTCCGCTATTAAAATGGGGTTTCTTGATTTCTTTCCAATTTCAAATCCATTCTCAAATAAAAGTTCCACTCTGCTAATATCCATTGCATTCCCTGAACTCAAGCATCTAGCAGGGCCTATTTTTGAAGATTCAAAATAAATATGACGAAAGGAAGGGGTTTGTAGAAGTCCTGACGAAATAATAGTTGGTTTAATTTTTAAAAAACTAGAGGCAACGTAACTAATCAAAGCTGGAGAGACCCCAGCAGGTAAAGGAGGTAAAGGCCATCTTCTTGGGCTAGAAGGTCCTCTCAACAACAGTTCAGCATCTGCAACAGCTGTAAAACGTCTAGAGATAGGAGTTGAACCAGCAGAAGAAATTCCCTCAATCTCTGCGGTTTGAGATCCAGCAAGAATTAAAAAGAAAGAAATATTCGTAATATTTTCATGCCAACGTTTTACTATTTCATGAATATTTTCTTCTTGTATACCTTCCCCAAAAGCTAATACCCCAGACGGCAATGGAATATATTGATCTCCTATCATTATTTATGAGTTAGATTCTAGTGAGATTAAATTTTCGAGCATAGAGGGTGGTTCAGGCATAAAGGATTTGAGTCTAGGAAAAATCCAATATGCCAAAGCATGCAAACAAAGAACGTAAACAATTTCTTGAGTAATAACTAGACATAATGCAACTATTTGAACTTGTGTCATATCAGGAGTAAAAGGAAGATTGAAAATATCTATTCCTTTCTCAAGCAATGCTGCTCCAGCTCGAGTAATAATGACCCATAAATTCTCACCAACCAAGATAGATAAAACAAATACCCTAACTAGAAATCCCATAGTTCCAATTACGACCCCAAAACTCCAACTTAACCACCAATTCCATCCTTTCCTCCAACTATATCCCAACCACAAAGCAAGAAATCCATATGGGAAGAGCACTAAAGGTCCTCTTAGAGGTCCCATCAAGGCAGTTAATAACATCACACAAATTGTTACTCCCTCGATACCTGTTTTAACCCCTCTACGAATCTGCAAAAGAGACAAGGGCAATGGCAACGCAAGACGAAAGAATGCTCCGCCAATAGGCAAATAATAAAGAGCTATCCAAATTAATGACGTCGCAGCAGCCAAATAAGAAGCTTCAACAATTTGTAATGCCTTCCTTTTAGTAAGAGGAGTCTTATAAAGAGGTCTCCTTTTTATACTTTGTTTATTATCTAAGGTCAAAATCCTTTTCTTTTCAAAGAGGAATCTTTTAATAAAGTTTTGACTTCAACACGCTCAATCTTTTCAACCTCAAATTGGACCCCTGCCTTTCTTAGAGCCTTTGTAACAGTTTCAGCTGGTGCAGATGGATTTGCTGCTGATAGTTTCAAGATAATTCTGTACGGTTGAGGATTAAAGACTAACTGTTTTATTGATTTAGTTGATTTCTGACTAAAGCTCTCTTTGTTAGGTGTTAAATTTTTCTTTATAATATTTGATTGGATATTTTTATTCCTTTTATCATCATCAATTTGACTTAATTTTATCTTTTTATTTTCGCTTATTTTTTTTAGATCATTAGCTTTAGTTGTATTTACTGAAGCTATTGGACTCTCGTTAGTATCAAAACTATTTTCCAACTTTTCACCAATTAAAGTATTTGAACAGGATTGAAGAGGTATAAGTACAACTATTAGAAATAATCTAATAGTCATTTTTTCAGCTAACCTTAAAATATTCAAAATATTATTTGGTTTTAATTACCCTTACTTTACTTGCTCTTAAACGTCCCGTCTTAGTTGTAGTTGGTCCTTTTGTATTGCTATTTTTCTTGGGAGCAGAAGAAGAAACTTTCTTAGTCGATTTGGTCGTCTTTTTTGAAGTAGTTTTTTTCTTAGCAGTTGGTTTTTTACTTGATTTCTTTGCCGATAACAATTCTATAGCTTCTTCAATAGTTATATCTTCAGCACCTTTTCCTTCAGGTAAGGAGGCATTCACTTTCCCCTGTTTCACATATAAGCCATAAGGACCATTGAACAATTGAATAGTTTCTTTCTCTCCTTTTGGGATTCCAAGTTCCTTCAAAGCAGTTCGCCCCCCTCTCCCTCTTTTGGGGATAGCTAACAATTCAAGAGCTCTCTCTAGACTTACTTGAAGAACATCATCTTCTCCCTTAATTGAGCGATAATCTTTTTCACCATCACTTTTACTCCAAACAACATAAGGTCCAAATCTACCTAAACTTGATTGGACTCGACCTCCCTCAGGATGCTCCCCTAGTAGACGTGGTAATTGAATTAATCCAAGAGCCTCCTCAAATGTTAGATTTTCTGGCTTTATATTTTTTGGTAATGAAGTCCTTTTAGGATTTGGAGCTTTTTTTAATGTTTTATCTTCTAGATACTCAAGTGCTTTTTCAGCATCAATATCTTCCTCTTTTGTATCCTCTGGCAACAAGAGCTGAACCTTTGAGGCATCCTGCTTCAAGTAAAGTCCATATTGACTACTTTTAAACAATCGTAAATTACCTAGCTTTTTCTTACCTTTTGGAACCCCTAGATCTTTCAATTCAACTACTAAGCCCCTTTGAACAAAATGACCATATCTACCATTTAATAAATACAAATTCTGTCCACTATCAGGATCAATTCCCAATGACTCGGGACCCTCAGCTTTTTGTTTTAATATCATCTCTGCGATATCCTCATCCAAATCTGCAGGAGTAATTTCCTGGGGAAGAGTAGCCGTTATAGGCTTACCATTTTCACCTAAATGCTTTGATTCAAGATATGTTCCAAATTTACCTAATCGCACAAGAGACGACAGGCCCTCCAGTGACACAGACCGGAATTCACCTCCATCTATGTCTCCTTCTCTTTGTTGTACTTGATTCTCAAGTCCAGTATCACCCTTATAAAATTCCTTAAGATATGGCAACCAGTTCACTTTCCCTGTTGATATCTCATCAAGTGTGGATTCCATTCGAGCTGTAAAACTTGTATCTACAAGGTCAGGGAAATGTTCTTCAAGAAGAGCCGTAACCGCAAATGCTGTAAAGCTAGGAGTCAAAGAATTATTGTTTAAAACAGAGTACCCTCGATCTACGATCGTTCCTATTATGCTTGCATATGTTGACGGACGACCTATACCTTCTTTCTCAAGTGTTTTAACTAACGAAGCTTCACTATATCGAGCAGGCGGCTGAGTCTGATGCCCCAACGCCTCAACATCTTTAGCTGTCGGAGTATCACCAACAGCTAAATCAGGCAAAAGAACTTCTTGTCCTTCTAGTGCTGAATCAGGATCATCACTTCCTTCAACATAAGCTCTAAAGAAACCAGGGAAATCTATTCTTTTACCGCTTGCCCTAAAAGATACATCCGATGCTTGTAATTCAACACCAAGCATTGTCAACCTTGCATCAGCCATTTGACTAGCAACGGTTCGTTTCCAAATCAGTTCGTACAGTGAAAGGTCCCTTCCTTGCAAGTTTGATTCTTTGGGTGTTTTAAAGCTCTCACCAGAAGGACGAATTGCTTCATGAGCTTCTTGAGCATTTCTAGTTTTATTAGAGAATTGGCGAGGTCTATCACTTAAGTATTCAACCCCATATTTTGACTCAACACATTTTCGTGAAGCATTTATGGCCTGATCAGACAAACTGACTGAATCAGTTCGCATATATGTAATAAACCCCCTTTCATATAAACCCTGGGCGCATCTCATCGTTTCCCTGGCTGATAATCGGAGTTTCCTATTAGCTTCTTGTTGCAATGTGCTGGTAGTAAAAGGTGGGACAGGTTTACGAGTTGAAGGTTTTTCTTCGACATTAGTAACTTTCCACTTTTCACTAGTTAATTTTTGAGCAAGGTCCCTGGATTCTTTTTCATTCAGTAACTTGACCTTTCGACCAGATTTCAATAGCCCTGTTGACTCATCAAAGTCACTTCCACTAGCAATTCTTTGACCGTCGATTGAGGTCATTTTGACCTCAAATTCACTACCCTCTTTTTCTAATTTTGCTTTTAAGTCCCAATAACTCCCGCTTCTGAAAGATCTTCTTGCTCTTTCTCTCAAAACAAGCAATCTGACCGCAACTGATTGGACTCTCCCCGCAGATAAACCCCAAGAAACTTTTTTCCATAAAAGAGGGGACAACGTATATCCCACTAATCTGTCTAATATCCTCCTTGTTTCCTGTGCATGAACTAGTTCCATATCAATTTCTCTTGTCTTTGAAAGAGCCTTGGAAATAGCTTCTTTAGTTATCTCGTGGAAGACCATCCTCTTTACAGGTATTTTCGGATCAAGCACATTCATTAAATGCCAACTGATACTTTCCCCTTCTCTATCTTCATCAGTCGCAAGCAACAATTCACTGGCACCTTTCAAAGATTGTTTTAATTCCTTGACAATTTTTTTCTTGTCTTTGGGGACCACATACAAAGGATCAAAATCAGCAGATGTATTTACTCCAATCGTTGCCCACTTCTCTCCTTTATGCTTTGCAGGAATCTCAGAGGCATTGTTAGGCAAGTCTCTGATATGCCCCATTGAAGCAAGAACTTGAAAATCCTTAGGCAAAAAACCTTTTATAGTTTTTGCCTTTGTGGGACTTTCAACAATTACCAAAGTATGGTCAGTGGGCATCAGCTCAATTTTCCTCCTTCTTATCTAACGTACTGAATAGTAAAATGCATAGCCCAAAATGATAAAAAAGGCATATTTTATAACTTCGCTAGAGTCATAAAATCAGACACTGCTTAAAAACAATACACAAATGGGAGACCTTTTTTCTTTTCAAATATTCATAAATGAACCTGTAGAGCTTTTAAATCTCTCCTTAAATGCCAAAGCCGTACTGCCAGAAGCTGCCGTCTTAATTGCAATGCTGGGTACACTTTTGGTTGATTTGGCTGGTGAAAAAATTTCAGCTCGATGGTCCCCTCCTATTTGTTATGCAGGTCTTGGCTCAGCTTTGATTTTGCTATCCATGCAATGGAATGGAGAAATTCAAGAATCTTTTTTAGGAGCATTTGTCGCAGACAATCTTGCTATTGCTTTTAGAGGGGTCATAGCATTATCAACTCTTATATCTCTCCTTATCAGCTGGAGGTATGCAGAACAAAATGGAAGTCCTGTTGGCGAATTTGCAGCAATATTATTAGCAGCCACCCTTGGAGCTATGCTTCTTTGTGGTTCAACTGATCTGGTAAGTGTTTTTGTCTCACTTGAAACACTCTCAGTTGCTAGCT
>Ga0163111_10001959_pt1 | contig 12942 bp, 6 predicted proteins | sample CRUFie1St18metaG_FD_109645 | JGI IMG/M metagenome (GOLD analysis project Ga0163111, IMG submission 109645) | Marine microbial communities from the Costa Rica Dome - CRUD Field 142mm St18 metaG | ecosystem: Environmental > Aquatic > Marine > Oceanic > Photic zone | place: Costa Rica: the Eastern... | reverse complement strand
TGGGAGTTCGGAAGCGAGCGCGGACTGCACTGCTGACGCGGTGGTGGAGGCAGGCACTGCGATGGTGGCGGTGATGATCACGGAGGCAGCAGTCACGCTGATGGTCACAAGCGAGGCGTCTTCGAGGCCGGCCGCGTTGGCGATGTTCTGCCGCAGGCTCGAGGTGTCGGCGTAGTCGCTCACGTCGCCGCTGGCAATGATGGTGAGGATCACTGCTTCGGTTGAAGGCGATTCCGAGGTCGATGGGGGGGCTGATTGCGGCGGTGAAGGCGACGTTGTGGTAGCAGCGCCGGGCGAGGGCGGTGGAGGCGAAGGCAAGGGCGGCGGCGGAAGCGGGCTGGGGGACTGGGCGATGCCCGGAGGAAGAGGTGAGGCCGAGGGAGGTGGAGGCGACGGCAAGGACGAGGGTGGCAGCAGCGACGACGGCGGTGACGAGGGCGGTGGAGGCGAGCCCGAGGGTGATAGAGGTGATAGTAATGATGGTGGTGGTGACCGCGGTGGTGGTGATGGTAAGGATGAAGGCAGAGAAGCCCACGTGCACGAGATACCGCCAGTGCAAATCGTGCTCGGGTCTGGGAGCGGGCACTGGTAGCTGTTTGTTGTGCTTATGCTACAAGATAATGGTGTGGGCAGCCCTTGCGGGATTGTGCCGCTCAGGCTGTTGCCGTCAAGGTACATGTCCCTCAGCGTGGTGAGGGCGCCGAGCTGCGTGGGCAGGCTGCCGCTCAGGCTGTTGCTGTTCAACCGCATGTCCCTCAGCGTGGTGAGGGCGCCGAGCTGCGTGGGCAGGCTGCCGCTCAGGCTGTTGTCGTTAAGGTACAGCAATGTCAGCTCGGTGAGGGCGAAGAGCTGCGTGGGCAGGCTGCCGCTCAGGCTGTTGTAGGCAAGGTACATATCGTTCAGCGCGGTGAGGACGCCGAGCTGCGTGGGCAGGCTGCCGCTCAGGCTGTTGCTGTAAAGGGACATGGACCACAGCGCGGTGAGGGCGCCGAGCTGCGTGGGCAGGGTGCCGCTCAGGCTGTTGCTGCTAAACCGCATTCCGTATGTCAGCGCGGTGACAGCGCCGAGCTGCGTGGGCACGGTGCCGCTCAGGCTGTTGTCGTCAAACCCCATGCCCGTCAGCCCGGTGACGGCGCCGAGCTGCGTGGGCACGGTGCCGCTCAGGCTGCGGACGTCATAGTACAGATCAATGCCGCTGTAGGTGCCGTCGCAAACCGTAGGCTCATTCGAGCAAATGGTGCCCGCCGCGGTGCAGACCGCGAGCCACGGCACGAGCAGCAGTATTGAGGCGCGGCGTACACCGACCGTGCGGCCACCGGGTGCGAGCCGTCCGACGGGGCAACTCGAGGCCCGCGACGCGCTCCTCAAGCGGCTCGGCTTGCAGCAATGGCTGTTGAGCGCGAGTGGCAATTCGCGCTGGCGAGCCCGGAGAAGTGGCAGGCGCGCCAGCACCAGGCAGCAGAGCACGCACGCAAGAACTAAGAAACAGGCCGTCGTCACCTCTTGCCACAGCCAAGCTTGCCACGTCGGCGTGGGCGACGCGCCCCTGACGAGGAGTATGACGAAGACGGCGGGGTGCCTCGCGGCCATGAGAAACGAAACGCGCCGCGCACTTCTGGTCTGTGATTGCGCCTACGTAAGTTTGGTGTGTGGGGGCACTTCCAGCGGACGACTTCCCTACTTACATACGAGAGTCCAGTCTAAAATCCTCTTGGCCTGCGAATTCAGCCGCGGCCAGGGCTACCTGCCGGCTCGCGGCCGCCGCGTGCCGCTCACAGGCCCGCCGCGCGGCGCCGGCAACCACGGAGGACGCTTGGTTGCACCCGCGGTAAGTTTGGTGTGCCAAGACCGCGCGCGAGACACATGCCGCCCGCCAAGACCCACAAGCCCGCGCCGGTGCCCCACGACTGGCTCGCGCCCGAGGCCATCGTGGAGGTGACCATGGAGGACCCCGGTCTCGTCGGCAGCCGCTACCCCGCTCGCGTGCTGCAGGTGAGGGCGGGCAAGGCGCTGGTGGAGTTCCCAGCCTTCGACGAGGACGAGAAGGGCGAGGCCAAGCTCAAGGAGTGGGTGGCGTGCACGCTGGTGGCCCCGCCGCCGCCGCCGCCCGGCGCCGACTTCGTCAGGCGCATCAAGGCTGGGCAGCCGCTCGACCTGTGGCATGAGGACGGCTGGTGGCGGGTGACCGTGACCGGCCGCGGCGCCGACGGCATCTCCGTCGCGGCGGAGGACTACGGCGCGGTCCGTACCGTGGATGCGTCGTGCCTGCGACCTCGGTGGCAGTTCGTCGGCGCCGAGTGGCAGGTGGACGACACGCTCCGCCCGCTCCTGAGGGAGATGCTCGCCCCCGCAGCCCCCGCAGCCGCCGCAGCCGCCGCAGCCGCCGCGCCTGCAGCGCCGGCGCGCAGCTCGCCCGCGAAGGGCGCGGCGTCCTACGTGCTCCTGCCGACGCCGAGCGATGAGCTGCCTCCCGGCTGGTCGGTCGAGCTGCGCGAGACCGCCACGGGGCGCCGGTACAAGGTGTACACCAAGCCGGGCGCGCCGCAGTGCAGCTCGCTCAGGACGGCGTGGCAGGCCGCGGGCGGCGCGCCGCCACAGCAGGAGCGCGGCCCCGCGGCGCCGGTGCGCACGAAGGCGAGCTCGCCCCCTAAGGCCGCGAAGCCCGCGAAGAAGGGGAGCAAGGCCGCGGCCAGCTGCGGCGCGGGCACGGGCGTGGCCGCCGCCGCCCCCGTAGCGCCGGTGTGCGGCGCCAAGCGCAAGGGCCGGCCTCCTAAGGGCAGCCCGCCCGAAGGAGGGCCGGCTGAGGACGGCGCGGCACGGCCGAGCCCCGCAGCGCCCAACGCCCCTGCGAGCACGCCAGGGGTGATGGCGAGCACGCCCGCCCTCGGCACGCCCGCCCTCAGCACGCCGGCGAGCCGCGCCTCCTCCGCCTCGGCACACGCCGCCCTCGAGCGCGCGCCCGCGCCGCCCGCGGCCGCGCCGCCAGCGAAGGTGCCGGCAGTCAAGCGCGGCCGTAAGATCGATCTCTCGGTGGGCGGCTGGGGCGAGCTGAGCTGGGAGCACAAGCTGCAGCGCGTCGCGCCGGCCAAGAGCGAGTGGGAGGCCGACGGCGCGGAGGCGGCGGTGCAGCGCCTCGTGCGCGCCGTGCAGGAGGCGGCGGCGAGCGCGCCGCTGCAGGGGAGCGAGGTCGACCGGCGGCTCTGGCGCGGCGCGGCGGCGCAGGGCTGGAGCATGCAGTGCCGCGACCTGCGCGCCACGCTGTGGTGCTACACCGCGCCCGACGGCGCGCGCCTGCTCTCTCGCTCTGAGGTCTTCGGCTGGCAGCAGGCGCACGCGCCGCCGCACCTCAAGCTCGCAGGCACGGCCGAGGACTACGCGGGCCCGGGCCGGCCGCCTGCCTTTCGCCTGCTCTCCGAGGCGCAGGCCGCGCCGCCTCGCCAGCACGGCGCTCCGGCCGAGGGCGAGGGCGCGGGCGAGGGCGAGGGCGAGGCCGAGGCCGAGGGCGAGGGCGAGGGCGAGGAGCTGGTGCCCGTAGCGCGCCCACCCCTATCCCTGTCCCAGGGGGCCACGACCCATCCCGCTGCCTACCCCCCTCATCCCAGGTGGTCCCAGCGGGCTTCGCCCTGGCGCCGCCCCCCAGCGCGGAGGAGCTCGCCCCGGGCAGCGCGGCGGGCGCGCGGCTGGTGGGGCGCGCGCTCCTCTTCAGGTGGGAGGGCATCGGCTGGTGCCGGGGCGAGATCACGCGCCAGAACCGAGACGAGCACGAGCGCATCGACGGCGACATGGCCAACTTCTTCGCCTTCTACGACGTCGACGGCCAGGAGGCGGCGCACGTGCTCGGGCGCGGCGCGTACTACCGCCTCGCCAGCCGCGGCGAGGCCGCCTCGTGGGTGCTGCTGCGGGCACAGCAGGAGGCGGAGGCGGAGGAGCAGCAGCGGCAGCAGGAGCAGCAGCAGGAGCAGCTGAAGCATGCGAAGCGGCAGGCGTGGCGGCAGGCGCAGCTCCAGGCGCGGCAGCAGCAGCAGCAGCAGCAGCAGCAGCAGCAGCAGCAGCAGCAGGCCGAGCACGGTGGTGCGTGGGGAACGTCGCGTTCATGATGAGGTGAGCGCGCAATTCGAGTTTAGAATCTATATAATATATATATACATACCCCGTCTGTTCGGTGAGATGGTTCCTTTTCCACCCCTCCTCGAGAGTGCGACTGAACCACCAACACGGCGCCGCGCTCAGCGCGCTCACCGGTGTGGGTGAATAGATTCACGACGCGATGACGACCGGGCGAGTCCGACCGGGCGTGCTCGCTTTGGCGGCGTCGCTGGCGGCAGCGGCCTCTCCCGAGCTGCGCGGCGTCGACGATCGCGACCTGTACGCGCTCGCGGCTCCTCGGCTCGTCGGCGCGCACGCGTTCACGTCCTTCTCGGTCGCGCGCTTCGCAAACGGCAGCGCGTCGGGACAGGAGCTCGCCGAGCTCGGCCCCGAGGCGCTGTGCCACTGCGGGTGCTGGGGCGCCGACAACTTCGTCGCCTGCCATAACACGGCGAAGACGACCGTCGGTGAGGCCTCACCTTAATTAATCACCCTAGCCCCTGGCCGAAGCCGAAGCCGAAGCCTGAACGCTAACCCTAACCCCAACCCTAACCCTCACCCTAACCAGGCATCAGCACGTTCTGGTTCGACCCGTGGGATTGGCGGTGGAAGGGGCGCGCGCTGCGCTACTTTGGCGCGGGCTCGCCCGGCTTCGAGGCCGGCCGGCAGGCCACGAGCTTCCTGGCGACGGCTGTGCTGCCGGCAGGGCCGGGCGGGGGCATGGTCTTCGACGTCGCCTATGCGAACGACCTGGAGCCGCCTGTCGGTCGGGCCGCGTCGGTGGTGCGCGGCAGGACGGGCGCAGCGAGCTGCGGCGCGGCGGCCCTGTGCGACGTGCAGTGCGAGGGCGCCCCCCAGTACCGCCTCTGGCGCGCGGCGTGCCGCGACACGCCCGCGGCCGTCGAGGCGTGGACCGACCCCGCGCGAGAGGCGCGGCCGAGCGCCCTCTCGACGGGCGTCGCCGCCATCGTGTGGTTCGCGTCGGGCGTCGCCCTGACGCTGGGCGCCATCGCCGCGCGCGGCTGCTGGCTCGCCCGCCAGCACGGCGCACTGGCACAGCAGCCTCGGCGCGAGCGCGAGGACGTGGAGGAATATTGAGTGTGGTTAGGGTTATAGGGTAATATTCGGGATTTGGCGAAAATAGTTTTGAAAGCGCCAGATGGTGATTGAGCAGATGGAGACAATATTGAAAGGAACGTTTCTGTCCGCGTACTTCCTCCCCGCCAAGCGAGCGGCATGCCGTCCGCCTCGTCCGACGAGAGCGCGCTGCTCGTCCCTTACCGCGCGGTTGGGCTGGTGACCGACGGCAACCCCTTCGCGGTGGTCGAGCACGGCACGGAGACCTTCCTCACCGTCGGCATCGGCCGCTCCTACCAGATCTTCAACTGCAACAAGCTGCGGCAGGTCTTCGTTGGCGAGCAGCTCAAGCGCTCGGTGACCGCGCTCTGCGCGCATGCGAGCCTGACTATCGTGGGCAGCGGTGCCGCTGTGCACGTGTTCCGCCGGTCCGACCTCGTCGTGACGTGCGAGGGCGAGCACACCGCCTCGCTGCGGCACATGCTCACGATCGGCGACACGCTCGTGACGGTGTGTGCGGAGGGCCTGGTCGTGGCTTGGTCGCTTCCGTCCGGCGAGGTCTCGAGCAGGATGCACGCCGGCTTCGCCCCGACCGCGCTCGCACACCCTGCCACGTACCTCAACAAGATCGTGCTCGGCGCGCCCGACGGCCGCATGCAGCTGTGGAACATGCGCAGCCAGGCCAAGGTCTACGAGTTCGCAGGCTGGGGCTCGGCGGTGCTCGCGCTGGCGCAGTCGCCCGCGCTCGACGTGATGGGCGTCGGCCTCGCCGACGGGCGCGTCTTGCTGCACAACCTCAAGACGGACACGTGCCTGCTCTCCTTCGCGCACGACGCGGGCGACGCGGTGCGCTGCCTGGCCTTCCGCACCGACCAGCAGCCCTGGCTCGTCTCGTGCAGCGAGAAGGGGCACCTGCACGTGTGGCACCTCGAGAAGCGCGAGCGCCTCGCCAGCGTGCACGGCGCGCACGAGGGCGCCATCGCCGCGGCGCACTTCGTGCGCGGCACCTCCGAGCTGGTCACAGCAGGCGCGGCCGACAACGCGCTGCGCGCGTGGGTCTTCGATCGGCCCGACGGCGGCGGCCGGCTGCTGCGCGCGCGCGCGGGCCACGCAGCGCCGCCGTCGACCGTCATCTTCCACCGCGACTCCGTCATGGTGGGCGGCGGGCCCTCGGGGCAGGCGATGATGATCACGAGCGGCGCCGACCGCACGGTGCGCCTCGCCTCGCTGTGGAGCGCGCAGCAGGACGCCGAGCTCTCGCAGCGGCGGGAGGAGAAGAAGCGGCGGAACGAGGCGGCGCCGCTGCAGCGCAGGCTGCCCGCCGTGCTCGACCTGTGCTCCTCCCAGGTGCGCGAGACCGACTGGGCCAACGTCCTCTCGTGCCACGTCGAGAGCAGCTGCGCGTACACGTGGGACACCAGCCGCAAGGCGCTCGCGCCGCACGTGCTGCGGCCGAGCGCGCCGAGCACGGTGACCGCCGTGTGCATCAGCCCGTGCGGCAACTTCGGCTACCTCGGCAGCCAGTCGGGCGCGGTAGACAAGTTCAACCTGCAGTCGGGCCAGCGCCGCGCCACCTGCCCCGTCGCCGCGCGGCACGACGGGCCGGTGCGGGGGCTCGCTGCGGACGCGCTCGGCAAGACGCTGCTCAGTGGCGGCCAGGACGGGACGCTGCGCGTGTGGAAGGCGCATGCGCTCGCGCCCGAGCGACGGGTCGAGGCCGGGGCGCCCGTGACGACGCTCAAGCACCCGCACGACTCGGCTCTCGTCGGCGTCTCCTGCGATGACCTGACGCTGCGGGTCTTCGATGTGCTCACGCTCAAGCTCGTGCGCCAGTTCGGCGGGCACACCAACACGCTCACCGACTTCGCGTGGAGCGCCGACGCGCGCTGGCTGCTCAGCGTGAGCCTCGATGCGACCCTGCGCATCTGCGACGTGCCCTCTGGCCAGCTCGTGGGCAGATACCTGCTGCCGTGCCCGGCCACTTCCATCGCGGTCAGCCCGGGCGGCGAGTTCGTCGCCACGACCCATGCCGACACCAACGCCGTGTGCGTGTGGGCTAACCGCGCCTTCTTCTCGTCTTGCCTCGTCTCGGCCGTCGCTGCCTCCTCTCTCGTGTCCCTGCCCATGCCCACCGCCTGGGGCGTAGGCGACGAGGGCGAGGATAGCGAGCCTGATGACTCCAGTGACGACGAGGACGAGGACGACGAGGTGGAGGCGGAGGTGGACGCTGACGCCGCCGCCGCCGCCGCCGCCGACGTGCCGACGTTGGCGAGCCGCGACGAGCAGTTGCACGATGGCCTCTTCACGCTGTCTCGGCTGCCCGCGGCGCACGCGAAGACCCTGGCCAACCTCGACGTGATCCGCAAGCGCAACCGGCCGACCGAGCCTGTCAAGGCGCCGCTGTCGGCTCCCTTCTTCCTGCCGACGCTGCCCGGCGTGGAGCGCACCTTTGTGCCCGAGGCGCCCGCCGCGGCTGCAGCGCAGCCCGAGCTGGACGACACGGCCGGCTTCGGTGGCGGCGGCGGCGACGACGAGGATTGGCCTGACGAGGGCGAGGAGGAGGGCGGGGGCGCGGCGGCGGCGGCGGCCGCCGCCAAGAAGCCTCGCTCGCGCCTGCTCAACTCGCAGTCGCGAGCAGAGCTCTCGCCGCAGAGCCGACTCGCCGCGCTGCTCTGTGCGGCGGAGCGCGCGATGCACGAGCACGGCGCGGCGGGCTTCAGCGAGGTCCTCGAGCACCTGCACGCGCTGAGCCCCTCGGCCCTCGACCTAGAGCTGCGTGCGCTCTCAGCCGACGACGGCGGCACCGAGCTGCGGCTGATGCTCACCTTCCTCCGCGCGATGCTCGAGGGCAGGCGCGACCTGGAGCTCGTGCAGGCGACGCTCTCCGTCCTGCTCAAGATCCACGCGGAGACCCTCGCCGCCCAGCCCGCGCTGCTCGCGCCCCTGCGCGCGCTGCATGCCGCGCAGCAGGCGGGCTGGGGCGAGCTGCAGACGCTGCTCCACACGGACCTGTGCCTCCTCAGCCACCTATGCCGCACACAGTCTTAAGCTCCTCTAGCTCGCCGCGTCCGAGGCGCGCACTGCTTTCTGCACAGCCTAGGCCACGGCTTCGGGACGGGTTCCGTTCGGCCCCCTCTTGACCAGCTCTTGACCTTGTGCCTCGCAGTCCCAGTCGCACCTTGTGCCTTCGCTTGAGCTTGACGCCTACACAGCACGTCACCATGCGGCTTTAACCTTTATATTACACCGTATTTAGTAAGGCCCGTTTTTCACATCATCACATCTTTTACGGAGCACGTCCCGGACTCCCGGTCGCGCCCGGTCGGCGCCGTCTCGGCGTCGCCCGCGCGCCGCGGAGGCCCGCGGACGGTGCGCTCGGGGCACGGGGGACGAGGCCCGGGTCTCGGGTGTGCGTGTGGTGCGGCGTCCACGTTGGCTGAAGGTGAAGCCTGAACTATATTGCTGCTGAAAAACCAAAAATATATGGCACCACACGTGCACAGCACCCCACGGACCAGAACTCGGGGGGCGGTGTTTAGCTGATCGCCCAGCTGGCAGCCACTGCGGCCTCGGCCTGCCTGTCTACGAAAGGCTTGCACACGCTCGCGACCATCGCCTCGCCGCAGAGCGGGCACTCGGCGGCGAGGGCCTCCTGCAGCGCGGCGGCTCCCAGCTGCAGGAGGCGCTGGCGCTCGTGGGGTGGCAGTGCGCTCTCGAGGCACTTGAGGCGGAAGACGTGGGAGCAGGGGAAGGCGACGAAGCTGTGCCCGGCGACGCCAAGCCCGCCGCATGTGGGCGCGAAGGTGGGCGCGAGCTCGGGGCTATCGCACGCGCGCCCCGCGCAGACTTGGAGCCTCCGCTCCTGCAGCTGCTTGATGTCGTGGCGGAGGGCGTCGGCGGAGGAGGTAGCCTCGGTCATCTCCGCCTTGAGCTCGTCGATCTGCCTGCTGTAGTCCTCGAGCGACGCGCACACCTGCTCCTTGACGTCGTCGATGCGCGCGAAGTCGGGCAGGAAGGGGAGCAGGTCGTCCACGCGCAGCAGCTCGCACTCGCGCAGCAGCGCCACCACGCCGCGCACGGCCTCGCGCTGCGCCGCACCGCGCGCCTGCTCTGCACCGTGCTCTGCGCCCTGCTCCGCACCCTGCTCTGCACCGGCGTGGGCGGCCTGCGCGTCCTCAATGGCGCGCCGCGCCACCTGCACCCACAGCCTCTTGCGCAGCTCCGGCTCGTCGCGCGGCAGGTCGGCGCTCCGCTTGGCCAGGTGGAGCTTGCCCAGCTTGAGCGAGAGCGCCACGGCCTCTGCATGCAGCCCCAGCCTCTGGTAGAGCAGCACGCACGCCACATGCCGCCCTCGCTCGGTGCACACGCGCAGCGCGTAGTGCGCGTCATAGAAGGTCTCGTACGCCTGCTCGAGCGGCAGCAGCTCAGCCACTTGCGACGCGTCGAGCGATGCCGCCTCCGCCTCCGCCTCCGCCCCCGCGTCCGCCTCGCCGCCGAGCGACGCGCCACCGCCGCCGCCGCCGCCGCCGCCGCCGCCGCCGCCGCCGCTGGCCGCTGCTGGCTCCGTGTCGAGCGTGCCACGCAAGCAGCTGAGCAGGGTGGCGTCGTCAGAGAGGCGTGCGTGCAGCAGCACCAGGTAGTTGTGCAGCACTGTCTGCTGGCAGCCCAGCTCGCGCGTGCAGTGGTGCAGGTAGCGCATCCCGTGGTGCGGCCCCTGGCGCGACGCCGCGGCTTGATGGGTCTCGTCGTAGCGGAGCAGCGCGGGCATCAGCTTGAGCGGCTCCACGAAGTCCGCAGCCAGCCACAGGTCCACCGTGCGCTCGGGCGCCATCTCGACCAGCTCGGGCGAGAAGGCCTCGAGCAGCCGCTCCGCCTCCATCGCCGAGCCCTCGTCCACCGCCCCGCCGCCGCCGCCGCCGCCGCCGCCACCACCACCACCGCCGCCGCCGCCGCCGCTGCCGCCGGCAGCGGGCTCGGCCCTCACGAGGGAGCCGAGGACGTCGAGCGCGGCCTCAGCATCGCGCCGCTGCACGTGGTGCGTGAGCACGCGCTCCCAGTCGCCGCAGACCGAGGCGTAGTGCAGCAGCTGCTCCGGCTGGCCGTGCGCCGCGATGAGCGCGTAGGTGGTGCCGCGGTTGAGGTGCTTCCGCCGGTCGGTAAGGAAAGTGCGGAACTCACGCGCCACCGCCGCCTCACTCTCCGCCCCCGCCCCTGTGCCGCGTCGATGGCGTGCAGGTACATCTCGCTCAGCCAGGTGCAGATCATCGTGAGCTGCGGCGCGTTGCGCTCGTCGATCGCGTCGAGCTTGTGGAGCAGGAAGATGCGCAGCGCCGCCCGCCGGCCCGCCTTGGCAGGGGGAGGGCACGGCAGGTCACGCGGCGTGTGGCGAGGGGTGTGCGAACAGGCGTGGGTGAGCGGGGTGTGGGTGTGCGGGCTGTGGTGTGTGGGCTGTGGGTGTGCGGGGTGCGGGTGAGCGGGGTGGGGGTCGAGGTGCAGCCCGCCTTGAGGAAGCGCAGCGCGACCGCCTCGAAGGAGCGGCGCGTCTTGGCGTACTTGAGCGCGGCGAGGTCGTACGCGCCCCGCTCGAACTCGTGGTCGGCCTGCGCGGTGAGGACGCGGTCGCGCTGCGCCAGGTCGGAGCAGTAGGAGAGCGCGGCCTCGTAGTCGCCCGCCTCGAGGTGCAGGCGCCACACGTGCCGCTCCTCCGCGCGCACGACGATGCGCAGCACGCCGCCCGCGCCCCACACCCACAGCGTGCCCTTGGCGCCGTCGTGCGCGAGGCCGTGCAGCGAGGCGGCGGGCCAGGCGGCTGGGGTGGCGACGCGGCAGGCCACCTGGCCGTCGAGGCGGGAGAGGGCGAGGACGCACGAGGGGCGGAGCAGCAGCAGGTGGAACTCGCTCAGCGCGAGGGCGAGCGCCTCGGGCGTGCCGGCCGCCGCGTCGCCGCCATCCGCCTCTGCACCGGCCTGAGGGCCGGGGTAAGGCAGCACGGTGTGCTCGTGCGCCACCGCGTCGCCCGGCGCCTGCGAGCCGAGCAACAGGCTGCCGTGGCAGACGCCCGCCGCGCTCAGCCAGCCGAAGGCGGAGGCGGCGCGGTTGGGGCGGCGGTAGAAGCTCAGGCTGCCCCGCGGCACCTCGCGCGCCGCCTCCGCCGCCACCTCGACGCACACGCCCCGGGGCGCGTCGCGCTGCTCGGCGAAGAGCGCCTCGAGGCTCGGGCCGCCCACGAACTCGTAGTAGCGCGTCGCCGTCGTCGCCATCACGTACAGCCGCCGCTCCTCCGCCGCCGCCCCGCCAGCACCGGCGGCCGGAGCGCCGGCCGGAGCGCCGCCGCCGCCCGCCCCAGCGGCAGAGGGGAAGAGCTCGGCCTGGAGCCCTAGGATGGGGCGGGGAGGCGCGAGGACGTGGCACTGCTTGAAGTGCCGCGTGCGGGTCGGCTCGATGACCGCCTCGTACAGCGCGCCGTCCAGCGTGCCTATGAGCACCTCGCGGGCGTCGGGTGACTTGGGGTCGGGGCGCGGCGGCAGCCAGGTGACGGCGGATATGAGCACGCCCTTCATCTTGGTGAGCGGGCGGCACTTGGAGCGGAACACGTAGAAGTGGTCGCCCGCCGCGGTCGAGAGGAGAAGCGCGCTCCCGGTGTGAGGGTCGACGAAGACCGACTGCAGAGCCGCGCCGCTGGCCCGCGGCAGCTCGAGCTCCTCGTAGTCGCCCCCGGCAGTGCCGAGCCGCAGCAGCTGGCCCCTTGCGGTGGCGACGAAGAGCGCTCCCTGCGCCGCTTCCAGCAGCCTCACGGGACCAGTAGACGCTGAGGGCGCCCACTCCGGGCCCTGGAGTGAGAAGATATCCTCCTCCTTGAAGAGCGCGGCGGCCTGGGCCACCGCCCGGCCCACATCCGGCTCCGTGGGAGGCTCGTCGTCGAACTGGGCCAGCAGCATGCGACGAGGGCGAGGGCGGTGACGGCGACGGTGACGGCGGCGGTGGCGGCGGTGATCGGGCGCCGGCGTGTGCGCGCGCTCTCTGTAAACAGGGAGGGAAAACGCAGACACGAATAGGTTGGCTTGACAATGAGAGAGGCACCAGAGAGACACGCGGGACATGCGGTTCTTGTGTAAGTAAGTGAGTAAGTAAGTATGCGTGCGCTTCGGTGCGCTTCTAGTTCTGCCATCGCCAGGCCCGGGCGTGTGAAGCTATGACGACGACTCGTTCCAGAACGCCATCTCGAGGCGGGCGCGTGTGTCGAGACGAGGACCGTAAGTCTTCAGTTTGCGGGCACGTCTGTCTCTCAGGGCGCGCAGTTCCTCCTCGTCGCCCTCGAGCTCGAGCCGTCTTTCGCGCATGTCGAGCAAAAGCTCGATCGCCGCATCCACAAGAGCCTGTGAGCCTGTATCTCGCCTTCAGTCGGCGGCTTGCTTCGCTTGAACCCATAATATTCGTCGTCGAGCCGCTCAAATGCCAGCTGGGCTGCTTCGACCTCATCGCGACGCTCGGCGCTGGAGAGCTGCTCGAGGCCTCGAGGCGGCCCACTCCCTCGAGGGCAAAAGCCTGCTCCTGTAGATACATCCGCAACAAGAGCCCGCGCTGGTCGCTCAGCTGCTCGCTGGCCTCGTGGTCAGGACTAGTCTCAGGCTGTCTCTCCGGATTTCGAGGTGGGCTCTCAGCCTGAGCCACGACGATTGCATGCAGCCGATCGCCCAGCCACTTCTTGGCCTTCTCCGAGTCTGCCGCCGTGCAAGCATTTGGGTTTTCCAGAAATAGCTGGACAATGGCTAGGTCCCG
>Ga0163111_10001951_pt1 | contig 12983 bp, 19 predicted proteins | sample CRUFie1St18metaG_FD_109645 | JGI IMG/M metagenome (GOLD analysis project Ga0163111, IMG submission 109645) | Marine microbial communities from the Costa Rica Dome - CRUD Field 142mm St18 metaG | ecosystem: Environmental > Aquatic > Marine > Oceanic > Photic zone | place: Costa Rica: the Eastern... | reverse complement strand
GTCAATGAAGTCAAGAAAGAAGCACCAGAAGATGTTCCAAACTGGAACGCCAAACTAGCAGAAGCAAAAGTAAATCTACAGAATCAAATCGCAAAAGGCAGACTGTTGCCTAAAGGTGTCGAAGATCACCCACTAGAGCATTTCGCATTCAACTATTCAGTGCAGAGAGACGTGAGAGCAGGACACGTGATGAACATAATGAAAAAGTTTGACCCACGAGTGTGTTGTCCTGTGTCGGCAGTGAAACGTTCAGACGGAGAAACACTATACATATTCGACGGACAACACAGAGCGGTCGCCCTAGCATTACTTGGTTGGAAGAAGATACCAGTAACTATAGTAGAAACAGATGAGCCGGCCTTTGATGCAGAAGCATTCGAGATAGTCAACGACTCAGGTATATTGAGAGCAGGCACGGAAGAGATTCACAGATGCCTATTACACAGATTCAAGATGGGTGAAACAGAAACAGAGAGGGTTGTGACGGCACATATGGTACAAGAAGTATTTGATTCCTGTGAGATCGATCTAGAACCTAAACGTGTAAGGAAGAGTCCTGGCAAGTGTGGACCTAACAAGCACTACTTCTCACATTTTGATTACGCATACAAGGGCATAAAGATGGCCGGACCAATCGGCCTAACTGATGCATTATTATCAATTAAGAATGTGTTTGGTGATGAAGAAGGTGGAGAGATCAACCAGGGTCTATTCATAGGATTAATGAAACAATATCAAATGGGCCAAGAGGCCAAAAGACTCAAAAGGTTGCCAAACGATTGGATGACCAAGATGCTTGAGTCAGCAAAAAAGGTTTGTCCTAGTGCAACATTGATACACACAGCCACTAAGAAACAATGGCAACACGCAAACGGTGTTGGTTGGGACGCACCAGTGGCGATGGCACATATGTTGAGAGAACTTTATCTGCTAGAAGACGGCACGTTTGAGCCTAGTTATATGCCAAATGTTACGTTGAAACTAGAAGAGGGCGATATTGCCAAAGACTCAGAGGCACACACTGCCTTTAACAAATATGTCAAGTAGTCTTTGCTATTACAGGTGTTTCGTTACTAAATCAGGGAAGACAGAAGAGTATGGCTATGGTCTGCCCTGGAAAGATGTGCAACAAGAAGTTGACAAGCATTACAACGAAGGTGCAGATGCTGTGGAACTTGAGATGATCACAAAAGAGGAATTCAATGATAGATTACCAAAACCTTACTAACCTGCCTGAAATAAATTTCAAAAGTAAAGGCAGACCTGAAATCAAAGAGTTGGCTGACTATATTGACAGTATGAAGGCAGATCTGTTTGATGATAAGTGGAGTCAGGCCACCAAGAAACATATTAAGACAAGTTTGGTGCTCTACATAAGGTCAATGCAGAAGCAACTGGCACCAATGGGGTACCATTACAAGGCCCAGGATATGGAAGGCAAACAACATCTTGAACACGTGATACCGCAGAACAAAATTATTACAGCATATCTACACGATAAGATATCTGCAGAACTTGTACTTCAAATGCCGCTGTGTCTAATAGACGATACCGATAAGCACATACTCGAGGGCGATTGGCAACAGTCAGGTAACTGGGAGTTTCCATTCCGTAGATACAAACTTGCTGGTTACACAAAGACTGTGAAAGATGTGCGTGGTAACATAATAGATCTCGACACTTACAAATTGACAGATCATTTCCATATGTTGGGAGTGGTTGACTTATAACCAAAATTGTGTATAATTAGGATAGCAATTCACCGGTACTGCACAGCCAGTCCTCACTTGCGAACTCTATTACGGAGACACTCTATGTCGATGAATGGATATTAAAGCCGGAGGTGGGGTGACAGTCCTACGCCAAAGGCGAGCCTGGTCGTCGTAGTGCTGGTGATCGCTAACAATTATGCCAAGCGAAAAAACTAAAAAATTACTGGAAGGACTGGGCAAGATCACAGATTCTGCTCCAAAGGCCTTTGCGGAACAGAAATATCATTCATACACCAACAGGTTTTACAAGAACTTCATACATCAATTGCCAGCAATATACGACAAGGCCAAACCTAAGAAAGATGAAGAAGGTGACGAATACATTATGATAGACAGGGTGTACGGTTCTCTGTACGATGATCACCTGCTACAGAAAGATGGCACTACTTACACGGGCAAACTGTACAAGAAGAGAAGATTGGTAGTGAGCAAGGATCCGATTACGGGTGAGAAGAAGAACTTCTATAGTCCTTGCACCTCAACGGCAGATGGTAGATGGTTTGACAACACAGGATTGCCAATAGAGGCGCCTGACAAATTGGAACCTGAGAAACAGAAATCACAAGAAGACATTGAAGAAGAGAAGAGACAGGCCGCACAAAAAGAAGCAAGGATCCTAGCCAACCTTAAGTAATTGCAATGATTTACTTCGAGACAATGACGCTGGCATATTTGCTTGGCGGTGTGTTGGCTGGCACAATCGCAGGACTATTACCAGGCATAGGAAACACGCTGATAATGATTTTAGCGTTCCCTTTCTTCCTGGGCGTTGATAACCCATTAAACATAATCATTTTTTACGTGGCCTGTCTCAGCCTTAGCCAGTACACAGGATCTATCACCAGCACCGTGTTCAGTGTGCCTGGGGAGATAAGCAGTCTCCCAGCAGTAAAGGAAGGACACAAATTATTTAGAAAAGGACTTGGGTCTTTAAGTCTCAGTGGATGTGCCTTGGGATCATTCGTTGGTAGTTTGATTGCGGTGGCCTTTGTGCTGTTGATAGGAAACACCATTTCACAGTTCACATTCTTGTATAGCAGTGTGTTTCAAAGTTATGTCCTCATTATAGTTTGCCTATTCCTAATAGTCGGCAAGTACAACAATTGGTACACGACCGTACTCTTGGGTGCGTTTGGTTACTTCTTGGCGATGCTCGGAACTGGTGCACTAGATACCTATAAAACCCTGACCTTTGGATTTGATTCATTGTTGTATGGTGTACCGTTGTTCAGTGTCATTGTTTGGATGTTTGTATTCCCACAGATACTACAGTATTGGGACACCAAAATGGATGTCAACAATGATGCTAAATCAATAGACATCAACCCGTTCAAGCACATTAGATCATTCTTCGGCCACATCACTAGTTCAATGAGAGGCAGTGTAATAGGATTCTTCCTAGGACTCACTCCGTACCTTACAACAGTGATATCCAGTAACGTTAGTTACGCAGTGGAGAAATGGTTACGGACGAAGAGAAAGACTTATGATGATACCGGAGACTACGCAAGTCTCGTGTCTGCGGAAACGGCCAACAATGCCGCGGCACTGAGCAGTCTGTTGCCTCTTCTACTAATTGGAATACCAATAACCAGCAGTGAAGCAGTGTTGCTTGAACTTACATCTGCGAACGGGTTCACTTTTTATGTTGAAGAGTTTTACGGCCTGTTCGTTTTGATAAGCATATGTCTTGTTGCGATAAACCTACTGGGAATATTCATCGCTTGGCCTTTGGCAAAGTATTTCTACATATTCTACTACATTGACATAAAAACGATCTACAAATTCGTCCTAGGATTTTGTGTCTTAATGACGCTGTACTTGGGTTATGTGGATCACGTGCTGTCATACTACATAGCGATCAGTTCAATACTGGCAGTGTTTGGTTACCTACTACGAAGGGTCAACACTATGCCATTGATATTTGTTTTTATGATGCAGGATGGCTTGGAAGAAAATATCACCCGCCTGCTGTTTTACCTATAAGTAACAGCACAACGCCACTTCCGTGACGTCAGCACACAATGGACGCGGAGTAGACTCCTTTTTGTGTTAGGACACAAGACGCCCTGCTGTATGAGAATTTCTCTAGTATGATATTGACTTTGCAAAGATCATACGTTAATATCATTTAATATATAACTTTTATAAGGAAAAAAATGAACAACATTATTAGAACAATCACAATGGTTCTAGCATCTATGCTGGTATCAATCACTGTATATGCTGAAACACTAAAGATCATAATTCCTTCAGGTCCTGATGGTTCATTCAACACAAGATTTCAGATCCTGAAAGGCGAGATAGAGAACACTTGGGGAGATGATGTGAAATTTGTGTACGGTGACAACTGTGCAAGGGGTACCACTCTCGTTAACAACGAGGAAGGACCGATGCTTACGATATGGGACGCAAACTTCAATCTAAGTGATAAATGCAAATTCGAGTTGACTAGAAGAAACATCATAGCGGCTGAATCAAATTATCTTAGATTGTGTGCGGCTCCAGGCTCAACTATTACGGCAAGTAGTCTAACACAACCAGGTGCATCGTACAAGGTTGGACACAGCACACCACACAGTGCATACCAGAAATGGTTTGACGGATACAACCAAGTCAACGGAACAGAACTTACATCTGTGCCATATGGTTCTAGTGGTAAGGCGAGGAGAGGATTGCTGGCTGGTGACATAGATCTTGTGTTTATAAGTCCTAGCAACAGTAACAAAGTCATGAAGGCAGGTGGCTCCTGTTTCTTCAGCACAGGACCAGATGGTGAAGCAAGGCATGAACTGCCAGCACTTTCAAGTGTGACAAGTTATGAAATGGCGACAATAAACCAAGCCTACTTCTATGCCATTAAAAATGTAGGATTCCTAAAGAAAAGGAAATTAAGAAAACTTTTCAATTCTATTGCTGACGGCGACAGCACGGAGTTCACTAAATTTGCAGGTACGAAAGATATCTATTTGGTGGGAACTACATCTCAAATGAGTCCAAAAGAAATGGTGGCTTTCATAAATGGCTCCATTGCTAATTGGAAATAACAAAACACTTATGCACCCTTCGGGGTGCATAGCATAGATGCACTGGTATTCACAAAAACTACAGGAAAAATTTTACAACAAGCACAAAGCACTGAGTGTCGATAAAACTGTGTCATTCCAGATGGGCGACCAATATGATAACTTTGATTGGACAAAAGAACCAACAGGTACTTGGAAGGACAATCTAAAGGAACACGCACAGAAATTAAGAGATACACACAAATACCTACGCCTCTACTATAGCGGTGGCAGTGACAGCCAAACCATACTCAACACTTTCATTAAAAACAAAATACACTTAGATGAGATAGCAGTTGTCAGGATGTCACCAACGGACAACTTCAATCACGATAGTGAAAGAGAACAGAACGAAGTTGCTATTCCGCAGTTGATTGAGTTAGAGAAAGAAATATTTTACAGAACTAAGATTAAATTTTACAACTTAGGTTACAAAGAGTACAAAGATTGGATCTATAGACACTTCACATTAGATACAACTAACATAAGATCCTTTCATATATTCTTTCCGTCAAACATTTACAAATTGATTCCAGGAATCAACGACTACGACGGCCTAGGGAACATCAATGGAATAGAAACACCGAGGGTGGGTAAAGATCATAAGGGCACTTATTGGTACTTTGTAGATTCATCACTTTGTGAAAACATCATTAGTCCAGAAGATAACACGAAAGCAAAGCAGATAAATTTTTTCTTGGATCCTGTGCTGTTGTCAAAGCAGGTTCATATGATAAAAAACAACGATAGATACAGTACATTCACCCCTGCCAACTTCGATCAAAAGAAATATCTAGAACAAAACATTTTAGGCGTGTGTCGTGATCCATTGTATAAAGCAATCAGTTGGGGCAAACAAGGCGGCAAGTATTGGGGTAATCCTAAGTCACAGATGGCAGTGCAGGCGGCACCAAAACAATTAGTTGAAAAATACGAAGATGTTATGCAAGATCACGGCATTGACCTCGATTGCTTCATAGACTGTGATCCATTAAAGGGTTACGTGGGTAAACTATCTGGACAATATTACTTCTGAGTTCAGTGGTTTTTGTACCTCTGGGTCAACGTCTTCCCAATTAATTGTTGGTATGTAATTAATGTGATCTAGGTTCCTAAATTTTTGAATTATCTTGTTATAATCTAATGTATCAAAGTCAAGTGTGAATTTGGAAAGGTGATATGTGTCTGACTTCTTTTCCGCAATATCGTCATAATTGTATGATATCATTGTTGTGTTCTGTTTCTCAGGATAAAAAGTTAGAAAGTTTTGCCACTTCATAATGTCTCCCAACAATGCATCTTCTTTGCCAATCACATCAATAAAGATTTTATGGAAAAGGTCAGACAGTTCTGTGTAACTGAAATTGAAACGATACTTGGCAATGGTTGACCATACCAAGTAACCCATATCGTCGTTGTCCCTACGCATAAAAAATTTGTCATTACCTGTGAACCACCTGCTTAGGTAGTCTAGATCTTTCACTACACAATCTGGCAACAGATGCCTGTTTTGAGGATTGAAAAATTTCGAATATGCTTTGACAAAATCTTTGTCCGTCTTGCCGTGATAGTTTTTCAAATAGTTCAAAGGGGTGTCAATCCAACGTGTCAATCCAGAAACGTGTGCAAGTAAGACCCACATATAATATGCAGTAACTATTTCTGTAGAATTAATCGTTTCTGATTCAACCAAGTACTCTACAAAGTTTCCGCTCTGTGAATAATCAACATCATCGAACTCTATGAATTTCAAGCCAGTAACGTGAGTTTGCCTGTGCCAAACCTTTTGCTTCCTGTACCATATCTTATTATCTTCTGCTGACAATGTTGTGTTAGGTTGTACCCTGTATAAGTTTGGAGGTCCAGACGTAAGCAATCCGTGATGGAAAAGGTCATACAAAGTCACCGAAAGGGTTTCAAAACTTTGTCCTGGCAACCCCAGTATGATGTCGACTTGGTTCATTTTGTATTTTTGAAATTTGGTGGCCTCCTTGAACTTTTCTATACGTTCAAATTCATTCGAAGGAGGTCGACCATTCAATCTTAAAACGTCTGGATTAGTATCCTGTAATGCTATGTAGGCCAAACGAGGCATAGACTGTGGTGTCCCGCTGTTGTATATCAACTCAAGAATTTCAAACACAATATTGATGTTGTTCTTGGCCATGGTTGGACTTATGAGACCCACGTTGTGTTCTTTGTTCTTCTCAATGAAATATTTTGTGAGGTCGATGTATTCTTGCGTGATTCCATAGTTTTGGTCCAGTATCTCGTATTCCATATCTTTGAACTGAACTACAAAGTCTATTTCTTTGTACAAATGCTCTAATGGCCTGCGATTGATTTTCGTCCAGAGTGCTGTGCCCTGCTCACAGAAACTGCAGGAGTATGGACAACCGTGTAAGAAATAAGTCTGGAACATCACCCTCTTGTAACTTTTATGGTATTCGTTAATTAGGTCAGTCAGTTCCTCACGGAAGTTCTCTACAAAGTTGATCAGCAATGGGTCGTGTCTCCTGTTTAGCGGTTTGTTCTTTATCACTTGATCATCCTTGTAATAGGATATGCCTTCTATGTCATGAATCTGTGTGCCATCCACACGAGAATCTATCACACGCCTAAATATCTCTATACCAGGACCTAGTATCACTAGATCTATCTCAGGAGAAGCCTCAAAGAATTCTTTGGTTGCTTCAGCAGATGGACCGCCTGCTATAATAATTGCGTTTGGAAAATGCTTTCTGTACCATTTGGCGTTCTCTAACATTATGTCTATGTTCCAAGTGTAGATACCTAGTCCAATTACATCTGGATTATTTGCCTTGTGTTTGTCTTGAAGTGATTGTTGCTTTGTTATTGGCCTGGGATCATCGCTGAATGACCAAGTTGTTTGTTTGAAATTATCAGGTGATCTCTGGTAGTAATGATCTTTCAGCCAAAAATAAAAAAAGGGCAGGCGTTTTGCCGTACTCTGTTTGTCCTTTGGTACATCCTTTCCCACCAAGGAAAGAGTGTCAACATTGATCACGTCTATATGAATGTGCGTTTTTTTGGCTAACATTGCCTATATTTAATGAGTAGTAAAGTGCCTATGGAAAAAACGCCAATAAACACAATGGTTATACCAGGTTGACGGAAATACCATTTGCAGTTATAATATTGGTAACAAAGAAGGAGAAAGACAATGTACAAATGTTCAGCAAAAGCAAGTTTGGTTTTAGATCAAGTTAGATCTAGATGCCAAGAAGACACGCAGACTAACAACAAGTGGAGAGGCAGATCTGGAAACTATATGTACATCATGGGCAGAGAGAATGCCGATGGTAAGGCTACAGGTGTAGTTCACAAGATCGCAGAAGACGGTTCTCATAAGTTATGTGGTTCGTTCAAGATTATGAATGATGGTATCATAACAAGGTTTACAGGTTTGTCTAAGGCAGACTGGAACAATGCTATGAGAAATGCAGAAGCCGAGTACAAAGCCAAGTACGAAGCAGACACAACAGAGACAGCAACAGAACAAAAAGTTGCAGTATAATATTGATTAGTGGGCTCGAGTACCCCCATAGTGCCAACGAGGCCATATGCAAAAAAACCTCGGCCCACTAATAACTACAATTTACAATGGTGAAAAAATACGTAAAAAGATTTGTTTACTTCTGTGTATTCGTAGGCTTTGTAATCGTTGCCACTTACATCGCAGGCACATTCCATCCTAACGATTACACAGTGCAAAAGATTGAGGACGAAATACACAGGAAAGAAATGAAGATAGTTGAGGACCTTGGTTTGAAAGAACCAGAGTTCGAGTTCACTGACAAGGTTTCATTCATAAACGCAACCGCAAAGTGTATAGCATACCTTAACTGGACCACGGATAGAGATAAACGTGTGCCCACTAGTATTATTATTGCAATGGCGGGGATTGAAAGTGCTTGGGGTAAAAGCAGATTCGCAGAAGAAGGTAACGCATTGTTCGGTGTAAGGACCTGGGATCTAGATAACACTCCACATATGAAGGCGTTAGGCAATCTTAATGCAAGTTGGGGTGTGAAGAAATATAAGACCAAATGCCAATCCGTCAAAGATATGATAAGAATTTTGAATACGCACCCTGCATATGAAAAGTTCAGGGACTACAGAGAACAACAAATAGATGCAGGCGAGTGGAATTACAGTAAACTTTTATCCGGTATGACTGCTTGGAGCACCAATCCAGATTACCAAAAGATAATACTTTCTACCATAGTTGACAATAAATTACCTTAGTAGTATAATTTAGAATGGGATTTATACAAATGAAACTGCCGAAACGTATCAAGCACAAGATAGAGAACTCTAGACGGAACAGAGAAGCACAGGCCAATCACGAGGAGTGGTTAGCATCTCAAGGATTAGACACATACACACTCAAGCAGGCCTCAAAAAGATTCAAGGGTTACGACATTCCTAAGTACGAATCAGACCCCAATCAACCCAAGTGCGGTGACAAGATACCAGTGAATGGTGGTAGGAAGGCACAGCCACAGGCCTATTCTGGAGAACGGAAATTGTTGGGCATAGGACTAATGCACAAAAGCAATCTTGTTCCTGTGTGGGACGAAGAAGGTGCTAAAGAAATTACAGCAATGAAGGGCAACAAATAATGAGTAATCACTTGAGAAACATTAGAGCATTGTTAGAGAATGCAAAAGAATTCGAAGTGACTAGAAAAATAGACACTTACGAATATGAGTCTTTGGAAAAACTTATATTAGATGACAACGTGAGATACAGTGAGATAATGGAGATATTCACAGACAAAGATTACCGAGATTGGTTTCACGACAGAAACTTCAAAGGCAAAGAATTTCACATCACAAAGTTTCACGAGTAATGAAAATCCGTTACTACAAGAAAATAGACGGATGGAGATGGTTAGGATTCATTTTGGCGATGTTAAGTGCTTTCACATTAAGTGGCGGTAATCCTGATGTGCAATGGTTAGGATGGTCTGTGGCATTAATTTCTTGTAGCATTTGGATATGGATGGGCGTAAAGGACAAGGACACACCCAGAGCATTGATGGAATTGATGTATCTTTTACTTGCGGTCCGTGGCGTGTACAATTGGCTGGCTTAAAACTTCAATAAAATCAACACTTCTAGCAAGATCAACCCTGGTTGACGTATTTGGAAAAGATGCTATAATTGTATTATGATTAGACTAATAATACTATTTGCAATCTTCCTAGCGGTATATCCGATGATAGGTGATGGTTGGGCACAGTTCAGCAATGACTTTAATGTTGCTGGTGTATCTGACTTCATATCAGAGCAGATTGCGAAACTTAACAAATAAGGAAACAAATGAACAACATAACAAAAGTGATTTTGATATTTGTAGCAGGCCTAATGCTGGCTCAGTGCTCTACATACAAGATCAAACCAGATATGAACAAGAGTGGTGTTGTTAACAAGACACCTAAATGGTATGTTGATTACAATCACGAAACAATGTTCAAATGGCAAGAGGCGGCCTCGGCAGTATCTCCGGATATGGAATTGGCTGTGAAAAAGGCAACTATGTTAGCAAAAGCCAAGTTGGTTGATAGGATCAATGGTGAGATGAACAACAGAACCACTATCAAGAAAGACGAGGCAGGAACTAACGAGGACCTTAATGTCAAAGCAGGATCTCAGGACATCGTTGTGAACGTTATCGAAGACACGTTGGCAAGAGGTTACAAAGTGACAAAACAAGAAATGTTTTCCACTAAGAACAAATCTTACAGAGTGTATGTGATGATAGAAGTAAGCAAGAAGAGAGTAGAGGAGATCATTAGTGAGGTCAACAAGAATAAACTTGCTATGATCGATTCAGACGCTATCACAGAAGCGGCAGAGAAAGTGTTAAACTAAGGCGATGAGAAACATATATTATCTTATTGCCTTAGCATTTCTTACCTTGGGATTAATTATATTCTCAACAACTGCTAAGGCAGGCGGCCCTTGGAATAACCAGTACTGCGATGTTGAAATCACAAAAGTCAGAGTGATAGATCAGCAGGGCAACGTGGTGGAAAATCTCACAGAAGAGAAATTGGTATGCAAGGACGGAGCATCTGATTTCTTGTTTGATATGGGTGTCGCAGAAAGTTGTGAGATGTACACCTGGGATATGCCAATCGGAGAGGTATTGATTACACAGAGACAGATTGCCTGCAAGAAAATGGATGGGACAGGATATGAGATTGTTCAAGGTTATCACAGTATTGATTAGCCTACTGCTGAGCACATCAGCAATGGCAGGTAATAAAACTCCTGGAGACGCAAAGGGACATATAGGACAAATGCCTCCCCCTGTTTGGCTTGGAGATGATTTGAAATACAGTATGCCTGCTTTCCTATTTCGTGCGACACAATTCCTAAGATTCAGCCTAAAACGAGAAGAGAAGAAAATGCACGAATCGGCGGTGTTCTTCGCACTTACAAGCACACACAATGGCCAGATAGTCAGTTGGTACAGCAAGAAGCGTCTGGCGGGTGGCAAGGTGCGTGTGATACACTCATACCCAATATCGGGCGGATATTGCCGTACATATCAAGCATACATCAAAGTCAACGGTAAAGAGCGGCATATGACCAACAATGCCTGCAAGTATATTGGCACAGCAAGTTGGTCCTTTTATAAATAATTCATATAAATAAGTACATAAGACAAAGGATTTAAACACTATGGCGACAGTTATACCAAAAGCAAATAGAATTGTACAGGACCAGCCACAACAGGCGTTCTTTATGGTGTCAATTGACACATCAAGTTTCTTAGACACAGAAACAAACAACGGTGGTAGAATATCTCCGTGTGTTGCTGAAGACTTCGCAACTGCACCAACTACTCTTGCACAGTCAAGATTAATAAACAGAGGTGCGTTAAGATATAAAAAAATGTTAGAATTACTGCAAGTTAGATCGAACGTGAGTGTGAGAAACATCCTTACAACATATGCCTCAGATGCAGGTGATAACCCAATCACTAAATTACAATTTGGTCTAGTATATGACAACGACAACTTCATCCCAACAACAGGTACGGCGGTTGACGGATCTACTGCTACTACAGACAAAGTAGGTTTCATCAAAGACAAAATCACAGAAGCATTAATGGGCACATTCACTGAAAGAATGCAAGTTTTCAATCCAACAGCAGGTGCAGGTTTGATATCAAACGAAGAGATCACAGCGGCACCAGTGCTTACTACGTCAGTGAACGAGGTGCTTGAGAAAGTTACTGTGACAGAAGCGGTAGACACTGCAACAATGATATCTGGTTTCAGACCAACGTTGGCAAGTGAGTTACCAACTGATAACGCTGACAACGACACAGCAGAATAATAACATTAATTTTTAATCGTAAACGTTTGTGCAACCTAGTTCTAGGTGTGCCACACTTAAATATCCATCTTCGTCTGTCAAGAATTCCAAAGTCTTTTCTTGTTTGATAACCAATGCTTCCTCGCATTCTGCCTTAGTGTCAAAAGTTCTTGGTGGATCTTCATACATCGTGTTGCACTCTAATACAGTAACCGCACAGATTATTGCAAACATCTTAAACATTTTAATCGTCTGCGTATGTGATTCCTGAACCTGCCTCTGTGAATTCTGTGGCGTGATCGCCTGATGCTCTGTAAGTGGCCTTCCAAGCGGCGACCCATACTGCGTATGCGGCCTTTGTAGTGGCTCTGTCAGACTTGGTGTCAGCAGGAGTGCCTGTGTTGGTTGCGTGTGCGATACCGTTAGGATCTTTTGGCCTTGTAGGCCTGTTCAAAGTGTTTTGATATCCTGCTAATAATGTAAGTGCCATATACATATTTACCAAATTATCAATAGCATAAAAACAGGCTTTATGTTATAGTAAATACACTTTATAAATGTTTATAGCGATACTCACATTACTATCTGCACTGTCAATATCTGGAGTGGCAATCTTCTACTCCGTGATAGGACTTGCGACCATTTTCCCTGGTGCGTTCTGGCCTGTGGTGATTATGGGATCAGTGTTGGAAGTGGGTAAACTAGTCACGGCCTCGTGGCTGTATAGAAACTGGAAACACACCCGCTGGCTTCTTAAGACATATCTGACCACTGCGGTCATTGTGTTGATC
>Ga0163111_10001950_pt1 | contig 12983 bp, 13 predicted proteins | sample CRUFie1St18metaG_FD_109645 | JGI IMG/M metagenome (GOLD analysis project Ga0163111, IMG submission 109645) | Marine microbial communities from the Costa Rica Dome - CRUD Field 142mm St18 metaG | ecosystem: Environmental > Aquatic > Marine > Oceanic > Photic zone | place: Costa Rica: the Eastern... | reverse complement strand
CGATAGAACACCATTACAATTGTATAAAAACCAAAATCATGGTACTAGAAAACGTATGCAAAATTATTATAGTAGACATTCCAAGACAAAAAATAGAAATATGGCTATTAAACAAGAAATAAAAAATAGCAATGGATATTATACAGCTAAAATTTTAAGTCATAAATATTTATGGTAAAAAATTAAAATTGATTTTTTTTTAAAATGTAATAAGATAATTACTATAGTGTATAAATGTATTTTAAACGTATTTCAAAATATTTAAAATATAATGTAAATCAAATTATTAAATTTTATAAAATTAATATAGTAAACCTTTTATTTAAATCCATTAATCGAGTCCAAAATTATTATATAAAAAATAATAATTTTGACTATTATAATTATGTTGATATATTGGAATATCAACCCAATATTAATTCTAAAATAAGAGACATTAATATTAATTTAGATGTAAAAAATAATGATTGTGTAAAATTATTTAATAGTATAAAAGAATTCTGTAGTAAAAATAAAAATAAAAATAAAAATAAAAAATTTGTAATTTCATTATCAGGAGGAGTAGATTCTATGGTTTTAACCACAATTATACATTATCTAAAATATCCTATCATAGCAGCTCATATAAATTACAATAATAGAGATGAATCTATTATAGAACAGAAATTTCTAGAAAATTGGTGTCACTACAATAATATAACATTATATGTTAAAAATATTACAGATATTAAACGAAAATCTATTAAACGGTCTGACTATGAAACTATAACCAAAGATTTAAGAATAGACTTTTATAAATCCATATTAGAACAAGAAAATGCTGATATAATTTTGTTAGCTCATCATAAAGATGATATAGTGGAAAATATATTTGCGAATGTTTGTCGTGGACGTTATATATTAGATTTAGCAGTAATAAGAGAAGAAACTTCTATAAAAAATATAAAAATTGCACGTCCAATTATTGAATTTTACAAAGATGTTATATATAAATTTGCACATTTATATCAAGTTCCATATTTTCTTGATACAACTCCGAATTGGTCAGTTAGAGGAAAATATAGAACAAAAATATACCCAGTTTTAGAAGAAGCATTTTCAAAAAATATAAAAGAAAATTTAATTTATTTAAGTCAACAATCTGATGACTGGAATAAATTAATAAATAAAGAAATAATTGAGCCATTTATAAATTCAATCGACTGGTCTATTGATAAATATACATCTACTAATAGTAGTAGTATTAAAATTAACATAGAAAATTATAAAGAATATCCTCTATCTTTTTGGAATCTAATTTTTATGGATTTATTTAATAAATTTGGACATAGCGCTCCTTCTAGACGAGCTATAAGAAATTTTATTAATTCTATTAATAACGATTATAATAATTGTATATCTTTATCTGATAATTGTAAATGTGCTCTTAATAATAATATAATAACTATACAATTTAAAAATATCAATTAATTATATCAGTAGATTTCATAATTTCTATAATATTATCATCTATATCTTTATCCGATAAACTTTTCTTAATAATATTATCATCTATATCTTTATCCGATAAACTTTTCTTAGATACATCTTTATAATAATACTTATGTAAATCATTTAATTTTACAAAATTATAAATTTGACTAGCTAACCAATCATGATAACTATCTAAATTTTCTTTATCTCTATTTTCATTTCCTTTGCTAATAGTAGCATGCATTAAATCACTCCATAATAAATCTAATACATCACTATGTCCATAATCTTCTGCTTTTATTTTTTCAACATTAACATTGGGATTTTTTTGTTTAAATTTTTTTATATCTAATGCAAAAGCAGGTATGAAAGGTATACTTATTTTAGGAAAAATAGAACCTTTATAAGATTTTTCAGCATTTAAGATTAAAACATCTTCAAGATAATTATTATTTGTTTTTTTATTATCAATAAAATTAAAAAAATTATTATTTACGATATCACTATTATCAACTGGATCTAAAAAAATAGCTTTTTTTATATTTTTTTGTCTAGAAATTGTATCCATAATATTCACATAACCAGAAGAATGTGATAATGGAATAACTTGTCTATATTCATCTCTAATATCGTATAATAGTTCACTTGTTATCATATTATCATTATTTACTACATTTACAGAAAAGTTATAAATAGTTAAATAATTTATAAAATTACTATATATATCAGCTGGTATTAGTGAGTTTGCACCAGTAAATAAAACTAAAGCATCCATATTTTTTTTTTCAATATTTTTTGGTTCATACACCTTTATTACTTTTTCATTATATTCACGTTTGTACACGTTTATATTATTTATAGTAAAACTGTTTACAAAAGGTAATAGATATAAAATAAATATATATAACATCTATATATTTTATAAATTGATTTATTTTTATATATATTTTTATACTAATTACATATATATTTAATTATTATAAATCAATAAATATGACTATTTGTAAATTAACTTCTGATAATAAATTAATTAAAGAGTACAATTTAGAAAATCACATCTGTAATATTTGTAACATTAAAGGAAATCATTTCACCAAACATTGTATATATAGATGCACCATATGTAAAGGAGACCATATAACAAATTTACATAAATGTAGTATATGCGAAGTAATTGGAGCCGATCATATGACATATTATTGTCCATATAGATGTAAATGTAATGGATATCATACACAAGAACAACATAGATGTTTATATTGTGGTGTGAGAAATCCAGATCATAATGATGAAGATTGTTCTTTTAGATTTAATATAAAACGATATTAATCATGTTTACAATTTTGACAAACAGTTAAACCATTCAATATACTATAATTTTCTGTATCGTATTGATTATTTACATTTATTTCTATACTAAATAGTACTATATCACATATATAACATTGAATTATTGGATAAATGTGTGAAAAATGCCATATTATTTTTCTAATATCTGTATTTAATTCAAAATAATTTTTATTTTTATTTAAAGTACATGCATTTATAAAATAAATTAAACCACTGCGATTGTACATTTTAATATATAAATAAAAAATAATATTAAATATATAACACATTTACCATCTCAATAGATTGTTTTAAATTTTTTTTTCGTCCAATTATAGATAAGATTAAATTAGGTCTAGATTTATAAGTTTTAATTAATTTAAACATTCTATGATTTATTATAATATTATTTATGATTTATTATAATATATTTATTATATAAAATAATGAAATCAACTATAGTTGCTATTATTTTAACAATGTTGATAATAATTTTATATAATAATTATTTTCATATATCTTATAAAGAAGGTTTTTTTTTACGCGATTCATTAAATGCTAATATTCCTAAAAAAAAAACAAACAAAATATACAAATTTTAATATACAATCTCTATAAATAAATATTTACAAAAACACATAAAAAATAAATTTTATTATATTACAAATCTTCAAGTAGTTTAAATTAATAAATAATAATTAATAATTAATAAATAATAATTAATAATTAATAAATAATAAATAATAAATAATAAATAATAAATAATAAATAATAAATAATAATATAAAAAATGTTAGATGCATTTGGTAAACATTTAATAGTTGATTTTAAAGATGGTAATAATTTAAATGATAGTAAAATTATACAAGAATTTATAAATGATTTAGTTTCCAGATTAAATATGACAAAATATGGCGATACACATATTCAATATTTTGGTGAAACACCAGAAGTTAAAGGATATAGTTTTTTTCAATTAATACATGAAAGTAATATTAGTGGCCACTTTTGTGGATATGATTATTATATGAATCGTGATGGTAAATCATGGAATAATAAAGGGGCTGGTTATATAGATATATTTAGTTGTAAAGATTATGATCATAATAATGTAATTGATTGTATAGAAAAATTTTTTTCTCCTAAAAGTATTGTTTTTAAAATAATAGATAGGATATAATATATGTTATGTATATTTATTATAATTTTATATAACACATATTTTTATTAATTAACATTATTAATTAACATTATTATTTAAGTATATTATACATTTGCCTGTAGAATTATTCAAGTTATACTCAGATGCACCGATTGCCAAATAATCACCTGCACTATTAATAGATACACACCATTGTAAATTATCACCATTTTCTACTGGTACTGGTTGAGAAACAATATCCCGTCCTAATTGTACCCATTTATTATCATGATATTCATAAATTTTACAATATGCCATTCGATTACCATTATTATCTACTTTTCCAGAATAAGAAGAACATGCAACACGATTACCAACATCATTTATTGTTATAGAATTTCCAAATTTTTCATTTTGCGAATAACCATCAATAGTTTGTCCCAATTTAATCCATTGATTATCTATATATTCATATACAAAGAAATGTCCAGTATTGGTATTACTACTATTTGAACTAATTGCAACACGTGTTCCATCTGCATTAAGTTGAACAGATTTACCAATATAATCTTCTTCTTTGTCTCCATTTATATCTTGTCCAAATTGAATCCAATTATTTCCATTTAATTCATAAATTCTACAATGTCCACTGTTGTTACCATTACCATTATTATTGGGATCACCAATTGCAACACGATTACCATCAGCATTAATTGATACAACTATTTGAGATTCAGTGGTACCAATTTCACCATTTATATCATCACCTAATTGTATCCAATTATTTCCATTTAATTCATAAATTTTACAAATTCCACGGTGGTTGCCATCGCCATAATTATAATTTGCACCAATTACAACACGATTGCCTATACTATCAATTGATACACTTTTACCAAATCCATCTTGTATGTTTTCACCGCTTATACTTTGACCTAATTGTTGCCAATTATTTCCATTTAACTGAAAAATTCTACACCGTCCATTATTTTGAGAAGAAGGTAGAATTGGATTGTTGTATCCAGTTTCACCAATTATTACACGATCTCCAACTGAATTAATGGATACACTAGTTCCAGCAAAATCATCATTATTAATACCATTTATATCTTCTCCCAATTGAAGCCAATTATTTCCATCTAATTGATAAATTCTACAATGTCCACTATTATTACTGTTTCCATCATTATTAGGAGCACCAATTACAACACGATTACCTTGTGAATTAATTGATACATTATATCCAAATCCATCTTGTATGTTTTCACCGCTTATAGTTTGACCTATTTGTTGCCAATTATTATATTTACCTGTTATAGGATTTACATATATTGTAGCTAAAAGATTATCCCATCCAGTATAATTATTAGTATTTAAATCTTGATAGGGGATAATAACATTTCTAGCAGTATTATTTTGGTTATCTCTAACAATTAACCAATCTGTGTTTCCACATATATCTTGACTTGTTCCTGCTTTAATATATCCAATAATTAATACAGTATGTCCAAGAGCATTTCCTGGATTATCATATTGTGGATGATTATCTGGAACTTGTTCATTAGGTGGTTCATTTTCAGATGGATTATTATATTTTTCATTAGTATTATCATTTTCATATACGAAGTTTTCAAATTTATAATAACTTCCTGTATTTTCTGTACTAGATGATGTGAAATTAGAATTAATTAGTGATATATTCCAATGTCTATAACAAGCTAATACTGGTATATTGTTATCAATTTCTGTTTGAATAGTTATTAACATTATATCTTTGTTTGTTCTTTCGGTTTCATCGCATGAAATATCTTTCCAATATTGTGGATAAGTGCCAACAAATGTATAATTTGGATTATTTGGATTAGTTATATCTATTTTATTATAACATAAACCTATTAAATCGGTCCAACCTACTTCTCTATAAAATTTTTCTAAACCAATATATATATTTTCAATAGTTGTTCCTGGTATAACAACATTAGTACTCATATAAACACCAAAATCTGTTACATAACCTTGAGATTGCATATTTCTATAAGAAGGTCCATCTAATAAATAATCTCCCCAACCATGTCCAGTATCCCATGGTATTGTATCATTATTAAAATCTGAAATAGGAAAAGTATTACCAGCTACAAAACTATCATTTAAATGCGGTGGTGTATTTAATAAACCCTTATCAACTAAATATCCTAATTGATTTGCTGCACTAGTTGGTGAACACCATGCATCATATAATGGATCTGGTTGTGGTAATGAATTTGATTGATTCATATAATAATTTGGTTGCATCCAATTTGGAACAAGGGTTAATAAAACATATGAAATTGGTTCTGGTTCAGGTTCTGGTTCAGGTTCTGGTTCAGGTTCGGGTTCTGGTTCTGGTTCTGGTTCTGGTTCTGGCGAACGAATATAATTTATGTTAATACTTCCTTTTTTAAATCTATTATCTAGCCAACTATCTGATTCGCTTAATAATCCACAATTTATAAGGTATACGGTATCAATATTGGTGCACCCAGAGAAAGTATTGTTTTCAATTTGTGTTAAATTTGAACAATCTGTTAAAATTACAGTATTTAGATTAGTACAATTAAAGAAACTATAATTAAAGAGTTTATTTAAACTTGTGCAACCAGTTAAATTTACAGTATTTAGACTTAAACATTGTTGGAAAGCATAATCATCAATTAGTACAAGACTTGTACAATTGCTTAAATTGAGATCAATTAGACTATTGCATCTATAGAAAGCATAATTAGAAATTGTTTCCAAAGCAGTGCAATTACTAAAATTGAGATTGTTTAAATTTGAACATTCTTGGAAAGCATAATTATAAATTGTTTCCAAAGCAGTGCAATTGGTGAAATTGACATTGTTTAAATTTGAACATTCTCGGAAAGCCTGAATATCGATTTGATTAAGACTTATACAAGTAGTAAAATCAACACTATTTATATTACATTTTTTGAAAGTCCGGTTACCAATTGTTGTGAGACTTGAACAGCCATTAAAATTGACATTGTTTAAATTTGAACAATTTTCAAAAGCATTCTTTTTAATTTCTACAAGATTAGTACAGCCACTAAAATCAACATCATTTAGACTTAATTCATTTTTAAAAGCACTTGAGTTTATTTTTTCTAATACACTACTTCCTACTATTTTGTATATACCAGAGATATCTGGTATATCAGATGATGATATATTTACATCAGTTATCGATGTTATTAAATTATCATTACTACTGTCATAAATATATAAACTGTAAGATTCAGGTTGAGATTCAGGTTCTGGTTCTGGTTCTGGTTCTGGTTCGGGTTCGGGTTCTGGTTGTAATTCTGGTTCTGGTTCTGGTTCTGGTTCTGGTTGAGATTCTTGCAATGTACAACTATCAGAATAATGTAATAAGTTTTCACCTCCCATATAACCATGATAAAAACAATAAACACTTAGGGTTCCAAAATCACCAAGTACATTAACTGTTATATCACCCCAATAAAAATCATAATTACCATTTGCTGTTGTATTATTTACTTGTTTTTGAGATTTTTTACCATTATCACCGGTATAAGTTATTAAATTACTAATATCTTTATTTAATAATGCCATAGGGTGTGATGATGAAATGTTTTTAAATGTATAAGTTCCTGTAGTTAAACCATATACTATATTTGCACTGTAAGAAGATGAATTATTAAATACATATTTATTTCCAGTATCATTAACTATTTTTATTTCTGATATTTGAGTTAAACATACTATGGTATATTCAGGTTCTGATTCAGGTTCTGGTTCTGGTTCTGGTTCTGGTTCTGGTTCGGGTTCTGGTTCGGGTTCTGGTTCTGGTTCTGATAAACGAATATAATTTATGTTAATACTTCCTTTTTTAAATTTAACATTTAGACTAGCATCTATTTCATTAGATAATCCAGAATTTGTAATATTAACTGTTTGAATATTTAAACAATTTTCGAATCCATCATCATGAATATCACTTAAAGTTAAAGTAGAACAACCACTAAAATTAACACTCGTTAAAGCACTACAATTCTTGAAAGCCCCATTATCGATTGAACTTAAATCAGTACAATCACTAAAATTAACACTATTTAAATTTGAACATCCATAGAAAGCATACACACCGATTATTGCGAGACTAGAACAATCTGTAAAATCAAAAGTCGTCATAGCACTACAATTGTAGAAGCAAAAATCGACAATATCAGTTAAATTAGTACAACCAATAAAATTAACACTATTTAAATTTGAACAAAATCCGAAAGCATACTTACCGATTGTTGTGAGACTAGTACAATCACTAATATTAACACTAATTATATTTATACAACCCCTGAAAGCCCGGTCACCAATTATTTCAAGACTTGAACAGCCATTAAAATTGACATTGTTTAAATTTGAACATTCATCGAAAGCACCCGCACCAATTGTTGTGAGACTAGTACAACTACTAAAATTAACACTATTTAAACTTATACAATCAAAGAAAGAACCCGCACCAATTGAACTTAAATCAGTACAATTAGTAAAATCCACATTAGTTAAATTTGAACATTCCTCGAAAGCCCAATTATCGATTAAACTTAAATTAGTACAACCAATATAATTAACACTATTTAAATTTGAACATCTATAGAAAGCATACTGACCGATTGAACTTAAATCAGTACAATTAGTAAAATCCACATTAGTTAAATTTGAACATTCCTCGAAAGCATTCCCATCGATTGTTGTGAGACTAGTACAACCACTAAAATCAACATCATTTAGACTTAATTCAGTTTTAAAAGCACTTGAGTTTATTTTTTCTAATACACTACTTCCTACTATTTTGTATATACCAGAGATATCTGGTATATCAGATGATGATATATTTACATTAGTTATCGATATTATTAAATTATCATTATTACTGTCATAAATATATAAACTGTAAGATTCAGGTTCAGGTTCTGGTTGTGATTCTGACTCAGGTTCTGGTTCTGGTTCTGGTTCTGGTTCTGGTTGTGATTCTGACTCAGGTTCTGGTTCTGGTTGTGATTCTGACTCAGGTTCAGGTTCTGGTTCTGGTTCAGGTTCTGGTTGTGATTCTGACTCAGGTTCTGGTTCTGGTTCTGGTTCTGGTTGTATTTCTATATTCCATGAAATAATAACATCATTAACCCCTTGATTCACATTTAGAGCTATATTTAAGTCTAATAAATTAACTAAATTATCACTATTTAAATCACCCATTATGTATATATAATATTTGATTATTAAAATTTTATAATAAAAAATTGATTTTTTATTATAAAATAATAATAGATGAAAACATAAATCTGGTATATTATGTCTTGTAATATTTGCTGTGAAAAATTTAATAAATCAAATCACAATAAAATAATTTGTCCTTTTAATGATTGTAATTTTGAATCTTGTAAAAAGTGTATTAGAACATATATATTAAATACAACAAATGAAGCACATTGTATGAATTGTAAAAATGTTTATAATCAAGAATTTTTAATTGAAAAATTAAACAAATCATTTATTGAAAATGATTATAAAAATCACAGAAAAACTTTATTGGTAGAAAAAGAGATATCTAAAACCCAAGAGTTAATGCCAATGGTTAGTAAAACAATTGAAATAGAAGAACATACAAAGGTTCTAAATAAATATATGGATGAGCGTAAAGAATTACGTAATAAATTAATTCAATTAGAAATACAAATTAGAGATACAAATAGAACTATTAATCATTTAAAAAATTCTGATATGGAAAGTGAAAAAAAACAATTTATAATGCCTTGTCCAGCTGATAATTGTAAAGGATATTTATCAAATAAATATAAATGTGGTATATGTAATTTATATACTTGTCCAAATTGTCTAGAAATAATTGGATATAATAAACACGAAGAACATGTTTGTAATCCAGATTCAGTAAAAAGCACTGAAGCAATTAAACGCGAAACAAAACCTTGTCCTAAGTGTGGTGTTAGAATATTTAAAATTATTGGTTGTGACCAGATGTGGTGTACAGAATGTAAAGTAACATTTAGTTGGAATAGTGGAAAGGTTATTATAACAAATAATATACATAATCCTCATTATTATGAGTATATGAGGAAAGAAAATAATGGTGATACAAGAAATCCAGGAGATGTGTTATGTGGTGGTTTAATTAATTGGGTATGTATAATGGCTGTAGTAAGATATATTAGTGGTCGTGGAAAACATATAGAATATATGTTAGAAAGTTTTCAAAAAAAACATAATAGAATAGTTTATACTAGTAATAATATAGTATGTGGATTATTGCAATCAATTTATAGAATTATGACACATTTTAATGGGATAGATCTTGTTAATATGCGGCAAACAGTTAGAAGATTAACTAATCATGATGAAAAAACTATTAAATATATTAGAAATTTGATAACAAAAGATGAGTTAGCAACAGCTATTTTACGAGATGATAATATAAAAAAGAAATCAAATCAGATATTACATGTATATGAATTAATGAGTATTGTTTCAATTGAGGGATTTAATAGTATATATACTAAATATAGTAAATGTAAAAATAATAAAGATAAAAATTGTAATGATTTATGTGAGTTATATGATGAATGTATAAAATTTATAGAACAATTTAATTATATAATAAATTATAGTAATTTACAGTTAGCAAGGATAAGTTATAATTATAGTTTATCTGTATTACAAATAGAGATATGTTATAATATAAATGATGTAAATATAGAAAATATTACAGATAGTTATAAAATAACTAAGACTCGTTTTAATAAGTATAATTTAAAAGAATTGGAAGAATATTGTAATAATTTTAAATATTTAGAAAAATCAATTGCTGGTACAAGTAGTATAAATTAGTTATATTTTATAATTAATATAATATAAATAATAGATATTTAATATAAAATAAGATTAGTAAATATAAATATTATTAATAATAATAATTCACTTTTATTTTTATTAATATTATCATTTTTGTACATATTTAAAATAGCATGTGAAAATGTAGGTGCATACATAATAGTTAAAATGAGTCCATTAATTTTTTTTAATGTATTAGGGTTTAATATAGGTGCTATAACACTCACAATTTCACTAGTAGAGATAGCTATTATAGGATGATTGGGATATATAAATGTGGCAGCGATTGCTCTATTGCATCTTATTAATGGTATAATATACATTATTATGTGGGAATATAAAAATATTAAGATTAGTACGAAAAATAAAATAAAAAATTTATTTTTGAATATTTACTATAGTATCATGTATAATAGGTTGTATCATATATATACCATTTATGTATTGTTTATATGATAAATAATTAAAAACAAATATAAATAAAGTATAAATTAGTATAAATGAAATTCCAATATAGAAAGACCAATGAAAATCATTTTTATGATTTATAGAAAAGGAGAGATTTATTAAATAACAAGCTGTTGTAATACCAATTATATAAAATAAATAAGTTATAATAAATATGTAAAATGATTTATTAAAATGATATTTAATAACATGTTTAATATTAATATGTGGATACTCTTCTAAACATACAAGACATTTTTTTTTATGAGAATATTTTATAGATTTAATTAAACATTCATCATGTATATATCTATCACTGCATTTACATAAGGATTTTTTAGCATTAGATTCCAAACAAATGTAGCAAATATTTTCATTAATTTGAGTACAGATATTTTCATTAATTTGAGTACAGATATTATTATTATTTATTTCAATACATATATTATCTGTCATATTTTATGGTTTAAATATAGATAAATATATAATAAATTCTTAAGTCTATTATGCTAATGATTTATTATAATTATATGTTATATAATATATAATTGTAAAATAAAAAATTTGAAAATATGAGAATATATATAAAATTACACAAAAATATTTGTGTAATTTTTCAAATTTTGTCAAACTTTAAATTGAAAAAAACGCACTTTTTGGTTTTAGACCATAAAGGTGTAAATTACAAATTTGAGAAAAAAGTTTGTTACGATAAAATTTTTTACATTTTTTTAAAAGAATTTAAATGCAACTTTTTAGTAAGTATAAAATGACTTACCAAAAGTTGCAAAAAGTTGCAAAAAATTTTCGCTGTGATTTTTGTGACTATGAATGCACTAACAAATATAATTTCAACAAACATTTGGCAACTGATAAACATAAAATACTTACTAATACTGACCCAAAAGTTGCAAATTTTATTAGAAATTATAAATGCGAGTGTGGAAAAGAATATAAACATAAACAATCTTTGACTACACATAAGAAGACATGTAATTTTCTAGAAAAACAAGAAAATAATAATACAGAGATTTTAATAAAAAAGATAGAAGAATTAGAGAAAACAATAAAAGATAATCCATCAAATCAGATAATAAATAATACAACAAATACAACAAAAAATAATTTTAATTTAAATATATTTTTAAATGAGAAATGTAAAGATGCAATAAACATAGTAGAATTTCGTGAAGAGGTTTTAAAGGTAATAATGGATGTTAGTGATGTACTAAATATAACAAATACAGATAGTATAACAAATGCAGTAAATGTAACATATAATAATTTGGATGAATATGAAAAACCATACTATTCGCTAGATAAATCAAGACAACAGATGATTATAAAAAATGATAAAAATGAATGGGTAAAAGATAAAAATATATTATATAATATAGTAGAACCATTGACAGGAAAATATACAGAAAATCAATTAAATAATTTTTATAAAAAAGTAGATGATAAAAATAATTTAAATGAAAGTCAGGAAAAAGAATTCACGGAAGTAATATTAAATACAACTTGTGATATAGATAAAGAAAAATTGGTTAAAAAGGTAATAAATAATGGTTTAAATCCAAAGAGAATATAAATTTTAATAATATTAAATTATAGATTGTTTATAATATTTGGTTTATTTTATTTTATTTTATTTTATTTTATTTTATTTTATTTTATTTTATTTTAT
>Ga0163111_10001949_pt1 | contig 12988 bp, 6 predicted proteins | sample CRUFie1St18metaG_FD_109645 | JGI IMG/M metagenome (GOLD analysis project Ga0163111, IMG submission 109645) | Marine microbial communities from the Costa Rica Dome - CRUD Field 142mm St18 metaG | ecosystem: Environmental > Aquatic > Marine > Oceanic > Photic zone | place: Costa Rica: the Eastern... | reverse complement strand
TCGTTCTTCCTCATAGGCCTGCGGACCCAGCAATCCCGGAGGCCACTCGAGAACCAGCGAAAGATTTTCTCTCGCATTAAACTTCCGTGTTGCCTCGATACTGGCCCCGGCTGCCATCAGCTCCCCGCGATAGTCTTCGCCCTGCTCTCCAAGTTTTCCGGTATACCCCCAGATCTTGGTCCCCTCGATTCCCTCTGGCAGTCGGATCGTGGCACTCACCTTGTCGGCGGGGAATTCCCACTCGGTGCCGTTGACGTTCCAGTAGAGCACCTCCCGCTCCTTCTCGAGATAAAGCGGTTCGCGGACGATATAGGTGATCTCGTAGGTATGAATCGCCTGTTTTCCGAGCAGCTTGCCCTCTTTGCCAATCTTGAGACGAAGCTCTCCCTCAGAGGGCTCCCTCACATAGTGTTCGCCCTTTCCTCCCCTCTTCACCGAAAGCACCTTGAGGTCGACCGTTTCCCACCCCCCGGACGGGGTCTCACGCCGGAGGGGGATGTCGCGGAGAATCCCCCTCTTGATTTTATCCCCTCCCTCCACCCAGACCTCGATCGTCTCGGTCACCACGAGGTCGCCGCTTCGCTGCACCGCAAGCTCACTGTGAAAAGACCGGATTCGATCTTCCGCACGAAGCTGCGGGAGGACCATTCCCGAAATCAAAAGAGCACTCCACAACCGAAACATCACCTTCTATTACGCTCTCCTATCTCCTAATTTTCAACAATTTACCACCCGCCGCCGCCGCCGCCCCCACCTCCACCGCCGGAGCCCCCACCGCCGCCGCCGCCGCCAGACGAGGGCGCGCCCGCAGAAGAGGCGAGAGAGCTGGAGAAGCCCCCGGAGATATCGCCGACCACTCCGCTGATCCCACCCATCTCGCCGCTACTCCACCCGGCAGCACCTGAATAGTAACTCACGTGTTCGGTTGTCCCTGCAGTTCTCAGGATCTTGGCGAATTGCTCGGACCACTGCTTTTCGCATCCGAGAGCCACCGCGTAAGGCAGGAACTCCTCGAAGAGTCCAAGAGTCTTCTCCGGGGTTATGGAAGGAGGGTACAGCCTGAGACGTTCCTCTTCCGCCACACTCAGGTAACGCCGGAAGCCTTCGATTCCGTCAGCGACCTTCCGCCCCAACCGGGTCCGGGCCATCAGCAGATAGAGGAAGCCATGGTTCAATCCAATAGCCACAAGGACGGAAAGAATGCATAGCCGTGGGTAAATCCGCTCCAGCGCGTCCAAGGAATCAAGCCACGGCCCATTTCTGCTGATGTCTAACAACAACAGGACCGCATCGACTCCGGCGAAAGCCCCAACTACGGTATATACAGCTATCCATCTCGCCCGGTGACTGGCCAAGTTCGGAAGTATCGGCATAACTACCGCGAAGAGAAGAAGCAGCATAAGGAACCCCAATTTCGAGGTCGGCCCAAAAAAGATAGCAAACAGCGAGAGGACGAAACCCGGAATAAACCACCACGAATTCAATCTAAAGAGAGGCCCTTTAGCCTGCGCTGCGAGCGCTTCTTGGTGTTCCTTTCGGGCACGACTAATTACATTGTAATTCGAGCTTTCAAGCTCCACAGAATTCTCATGGCCGAGCAAGGCATCCTTTAATTTGTTCTCGTCGTTTGAGAGTCTCTGCTGGGCGATTGAAGACTCCTGTTTGTCACTTGTGTTCCGGACCGTGTAGCACTTGCCTTCTTTCTCGATCCGGACGGCGCCCTTGGCGCCAAGACCTAAAACTCCAGCCGTGAAGCAAAGATCGTCATAGTGTCCCATCGCGTCAATATAACGAAGGGCGGCTGCCGACAGACCAGAAGGAGGCCTGTAGAGTGGAATAACCGGCCCCTTTTTAGGATCCCTTCCAACCAGCCCCCAGACAATCAGGAAATAAATAATCGTAAGCACATGCAACACGACCGCGACGATGATTAACGGGTAATCTACCCACAGGTTAGCATCGTAGTCTGCATCCGCATCGGCATCCTCATAGGCCTGTGCGTCCAGCAGGCCTGGAGGCCATTCCAGAGCAAAAGTCAGGTTCTCTTTCTTACGGAGTCTCTGGGTTGTCTCGATCGTTGCACCCGATCCGGTCAGGGCCGCTATGTAATTCTCTTCCTGTTTCCCGCGCGTCCCGGTGTAGCCCCAGATCTTCGTTCCCTCGATGCCATCTGGCAAAGTCACGGCAGCACTCACCTTGTCGGCTACAAAATTCCACTCCGTGCCATTGACATTCCAGTAGAGCATATCGCGGCCCTCCTCGAAGTAGAGTTGTCGTCCAGTCCGATAAACAATCTCATACGTCTGGTCGCTCCCCGATCGGAGCATCCTGTCCCTGTGTCCAATCTTAATGCGAATCCAATCCGGAGTCGAAACCTTGAAGAATAACTCATCGCTCCCGTTTCGCTTCACCGAGAGAATCTCAAATCTTCTGGGGTCCGCTTTTCCTCTCCGCCTCGTTGGCAAGTCGCGATAAATACCCCGCTCGATTTGGACTCCCTCCACCCGAACCTTGATGATCTCGGTCACGAGGAGGTCACCGTTTTTTTCAACTATAATCTCACTGTGAAAGGACAGGATACGTTCTTCCGCGAGGGCCACAGGAACGGCCCATAGCAAAAGAATAAAGACCACATGAAGACGCGCCATCCTTCCCCTAATACGCTGTCTAAGTGAAAGATTTTCAACCTTTTAACGAGACAAGCTGACGGATAGTCATTCAATCGCAACTCAAGGCGAAAGAGCTTTCCCATCTCTGTATATGAGCATGCTATCTCCTTCGCCGTCATCCCCAAACGTGGGATTTAGTCCAGTCTTTTTTCCTTGATGGTAGGTTGCGGTGCTGGCGACCGGCCCATCAACCTTCCAAGACCAGTAACGCCCATGTCTTTCCCCATGTCTGTAGTGTATCAGTTCTTTTATGGGCCCTGAATCATGATGGAACTTCACCCATCCCGAATAGGGCTCCGTGGGCTCGCTCAGAACTATGGTTTTTCCGTCAACATCAGTTCCTGTTTGTTTCCCTTCTACGGCGATTTCAATAGTACGTTCTAACCATTCCATGGTTACAGGCATCAGGGTCTTTTGACTTTCGTCTACAAGATCCTCCATTCCCTGTTCCTTGAGGCTTTGGAGCTGCTTTGCAATAAAGTACGACAGCTCATTTCGGTCGTAACGATAGGGATTCCTGACAGAATCCTTTGCCCGGAGAAAATTCGTGCAAGATTCGTAGCTGTCTTCCAGCGAGTCATGAATTTTACCTAATAGAAAGTATGAGTTGTAAAAAAGTATCTCAGCTCTTCCCGTGTCTCTCTCAAATCCATTCTCTTTCCCGAGAGCTAGACAATTTCTAATAAGTCGGCGTGATGCCACAAGTTTGCCACGTGCGAAAAGATACTCTGCTTTCGTGATATTTTTCGACCAGTCGACAAAGAGACTTACTTTTGTATCTACTTTTTCAGGAGTCCTTGATGCTTCCTGCTTCGCAAGCTGATTTCCAGAAACCCAGAACGCTAGAGCCATAATGATAACAATGGAAACAACGATGACTATTGCTCCAAGCAGATTGGACTTGGACTTTTCGGGGAAAATTTCTGCCTCCCGTATTCCCTCAGCAGCAGGTCTCTGGCTTACAGAGCTGCTCACCAACTTTGCCTCTGTTGCTTGTAACGCCTGATGGAACGCTCCGTTCACTGCTAAGACAGAGCCGATCTCAGGCGTCATAAGGGCACCCCTGAATCCGGAAGAGGGCGCCTCGTCCTGTTGCCGCTCTGCAAGCACTTCCTCGAACTGCTGAGACCACTGCGAGGAGCGCCCGAGAGCGACCGCATATGGAAGGAGTTGATCATGATGCGCCGCGTTTCTTACCGGGCCATAGGCTTGATCAGAGGCCCTCATCGCCTCTCCACTCATGTAGCTCTGGAGACCTTCAATGTAATCCTGCACCATGCGACCTTCACGGGAGTAGCGCTTCAGGTGTTTTGCACTGCGAACGTTCAGTATGTAGCCGAACACCATCCACGCAGCAATCCGCAGAGATCCTGGATAGCCGTAAAGCTGGAGCATCAGCTGCACGAGGATGACCCCTAAGAGCACCCCAAGCGTCCCTAGGCCGAGACCGGGCCCCATATCTCGCCTCCGCAGCAGGGTAATGCTTCCATGAAGGAGGAACGTTACCAGCGCAAAGAAAAGAGCAATCGGGGCCCCAAATGCTCCCCTGCCCAGCACGGAGCCTCCTGTCATCTCAGCCACGTTCGTGGCAACAGAACCCTCGAGTAGTGAAGGATCCATGCAAACGAGTCCGGCTCCAAAGAGGGACCCTAAAACCCCGATAAAAACCCACCATCCATTCTTCTTCCGGAAGGCCTTCCCGCGCTTGAACCGTGTATGCAGATTTTGCTCCAAGCCGTCACTCGCTCTCGCAAAAGCTTCCCCGTAGAGCTTTTGACCACTAAGCCCTGAAGTCTGGGTTCTACGTGGGGTAGTAGCAGCTGCGCCCCGGTTGTGAAAAAGCGCATGATACACAATCTCCTCATCTGCCTGTAGCTCCACTCCGTCCAGTCCGTTGTCATGAAGCTGAAAGGTGCTGCCGTTCTTTTCGATGGTCACAGCCCCCTTCGCTGCCAGTCCCACTACTGATGCCGTAAACACTCCATTGTCATACCCGACCGGGTAATCCTCAATGCTCCAGAGATAACGCAGGGCTGCGGGGGAATATCCAGCCGGGGGTTCCTGTTTCGGGCGGCCACCAGCCTTGTGACGATCCCACCCTACCAGTATCCAGGATATAACGTAGTAGATCACCACGCCGAGCAGAACCACTTCACCTAGAAGCAGGGGAGAATCCTCCCCCCGGAGAAGGTCGAGGTCCGCCGCAAGTGGCGCGAGCATGCTGGACAATGCTGAGTCTATTAGCGACCAAGACATCATTTCTGCCGAACGGTGATTATTCGCTCTTAAGAGCAGAGGCCAGATCGGGAGGTATCCGCTCCCTGACGTTTTCCACCTCAAAGAAATCAGCCACCTTGAACCCGAATCCGCCGGCAACCAAGTTTGCGGGAAAGGATTCCACCACATTGTTCAGGTCACGCGCCGAACCGTTGTAATACCGTCGTGCATACTGGAGGTGCTCCTCGATTTCCACGAGATCCTCCATGAGACCAAGAAAGGCCTCATCCGCCTTGAGTTCCGGGTATTGCTCCACCAACGCAACAATCCGGACCAGATCTCTTCCAAGAGCCCTCTCCGCTCTTCCAGCTTCTCCTGCACCGGATGCCGCCTGAGCCAACCCCCGATCCCGCACCACCTCCTCCAGCAGCTGCCGCTCGTGACGCTGGTAGGCCTTGACACATTCTACGAGCGCGGGGATTAGATCATGCCTTCTCTTGAGCTGCACCTCGATCCCACTCCAGCCCTCCTTCAGCTGATTCCGGGCCTTCACCAGCCGATTGTAGAGGACGATCAACCAGAGAAGCACCATCCCTCCGACGAGTGCCGAGGCGATAAAAACGATTTCCATGAGAATGGGGCAAAGAGTCTTGGCAGCAAATTTGGCATTTCGAAATGCTAAAATAGGCTCTAAACCTCGGTGTGGTCTATTTCCGTCTACTTGGTCGTCTCGTCCTGAGGCTGTTCCTATACCTCGGGGAATTGGCCAGTCTTGTAGGACAGATCTGCGAATCCCTCTTGCAAGGCAGAAAGCGTTGGCGCCAGTTCTTCGAGCAAATCGTCGAAATTGGATATCGATCTCAGGCCGTGGTAGTGATTACCGGGGCCTTCACCGGAGCAGTGCTCGCTACCCAGGCTCTCTTTCAGTTTGCACTCGTTGACATGGAGACCATGGGAGGTGTCATCGTGAGCGTCGGAATGATGCGAGAGCTTGGGCCCACCATTACCGGCCTCATGCTCGCGGGGAGGGTTGGCTCCTCCATGGCGGCAGAGATCGGCACCATGAAAGTCACCGAGCAAGTTGATGCGCTCCGGTCCATGGGTGTCCACCCGATTGATTTTCTAGTCACCCCTCGCCTGCTGGCGATGTGCGTTTCCATTCCCTTGCTCATCGCCCAGTCGATCGCCTTCGGGATAGTTGCTTCCTATGTTGTCGGCGTGCATCTCTTCAAAGTTCCCGGCGCTTACTGGAACTTCAATGTGGAACGTTTTACCGACGGCAACGATATCGCTATCGCGATGATGAAAGGATTCGTCTTCGGCCTTCTGATCGTTGTCATCTCCTGCCACCAGGGCCTGCGGGCGAGAAATGGAGCTGTGGGAGTCGGTCGGGGAACCACTGACGCGATGGTCTTTTCCTCGCTCGCCATCCTGATTTTCAACCTTTTTCTTACCCTGCTCGTGCAGCTCATTTTCCCAGTAGGACTGGGAATGACCTAAGGCCGTTGTTCCGCTCCCATCGGGGGCCAGCATGGTTTTGACAGGATCTGCACCAGGAGGTAGAATTTTGAACATGACCCGAGTCTCCCAGCTCTTCATTTCATTTCTCATTGCCGGAGCCGCCCTCCTCCAGCTTTCCTGCGGTGACGCCACGGCCGACAACAAGGAGCAGGCCTCCCCGGATGAGGGCTCAAAGTCAGAGGCCAAAGCAAACACAACCGCACAACCCACCAAGCCCGTGATAAAGACCGAAGAAGAGTGGAAAAAATCCCTGACCCGTGAGCAGTTTGAGATTCTCCGTAAACATGGCACTGAACGCGCATGGGGGAAGGCTTACGACGAGTGGAAGAAGCAGGGAGCTGGAACCTACTACTGCGTCGGCTGTAATGCTGAACTGTTCTCATCCAAGGAGAAATTCGATGCTCGATGTGGATGGCCCGCCTTCTTTGATTCCTCGAAGCACGAGAACATCAAGACCCTCCGCGATACCTCTTTTGGAACGGTCCGGGTTGAGGTTCGCTGCAATGTCTGTGACGGTCACCTCGGACACGTCTTCAGCGGAGAGGGCTTTGATACGCCTACGGACCAGCGCTACTGCATCAATGGCAAGGTCCTGAAGTTTGTTCCCTTCACGGAGGCCGGAAAGACGGATTCCAAGAAAAAAGCCGAGTAGCGTAGGGCGCCGAGAAGGCGCTATGGATGTGAGAAGAGCCTTTCTACTATTTGGTATCTTTCTCGTGGCAGCGAGTGTCAATGCTACGGCTGACCAGCATATCCTCTCCCGGGACAGCAAGGTCGTGGTGGAAAAAGACGGTGATCTGCCGCGATTGGGGGAGGGCCGGAAAGCTCCTACACGCGAAAAATGGCTTTCGCGCTGGCTTACCAACAGGGAGCACTGGCGCTTGCTGATCCTCATCCTTGTCGCTTCTTTTCTCTCCTATTTCATAGTCTGGCTGTTCCTTGGAAGAGGCTCCACGGAAGAACGAATCGTGCTCCGGAATTTACCTCCAGAAGGGCTATCCGCCGGGGCTGTCGCCTATTTGGCAAGAATGGAACGGTTCGGCAGCTACGATAACACGTGCTTCAGTGCCGGAGTCATCGGGCTTGCAGCGAAGGGCGCAATCCGCATTGAGAAGACCGCCGGGGGTAGCCCCATCCCCGGAGCATCGGGTTACGGTTACGTAATCCATGCTGAAAAAAAACAGCATGAGTCCGACGGAGAGAGGGCGGCTCTGACACCGGACGAAAGCTGGCTTTTGGAGGACCTCTTGGGAACTGCCCCTAATCTTAAGCTGAGCCAAGAAAATCATGCGCAGATTCTCGAAGCCCAGACAGCGCATCAGGTGTCATTGTATTCCCAGCAAAAGGCCCTGAATCTTCGTCTGAACGATAGCTGGATCCTTCCAGGCGTCCTGCTTTCCGTGGGCGTGACCTTGATCATCCTTTTTGGGATCGAGCCCTGGGCCGGAGGGTTTCTGGCTTTCTTTGGAGGGCTCATGCAATTTCCATTCAAACTTTGCCCACGGCATTATGCGCTAAATGCGAGTCTATTTGCCATGTTGCTCGTGGCTTTAATAATGTCCGGCTGCGTGTTGTTCATAGACGATGAAGAGCTAGGAAGCTGGTCACGAAGGATCGATTTATCGCTGGCGTTGGCCTTTTCCGCTCTGGTCTATGCAGGCAACCTTGGAGCCCGTTTCCTGTTGAAGGCCCCCACGCGCATCGGCCGTCAGATGCTCGATCAGCTTGAGGGTTTCCGTCTTTACCTCGCTGACGAGATTCCGGTCGAAGATCCCAAGCGCGATCTGCGTTACCGCGAATCCCAGGCCACAACCTTCGAGCGCCCAGAACATACTCTTGGTCTTTTCGAAAAATTTCTGCCTTACGCGGTGGCCCTTAACTGTGCGGAGCAGTGGGCTTCTCAGTTTGAAAACCCTGAGAAGTGCCACCTAGCTAATCCTTTGGGTGATTTCGGGGCCGCGTTCACGGCGGTTCTTGCAGCGGCAGCGGTTAAACCAGAAAATTCGGGTGGTTCCGGCGGCGGCTAGCCCTGCAGGTTCAGGTGGTTCCGGCGGTGGCAGTGGCGGCTGGTAATTCCTTTCCTGAAAATGGTGAGCGCCCTTACCCAGCCCCCGGTTCTTGGACAGTTTCCACGACCGCCTATTGGTTCCGGATTCCAACCGGAAGATCACGGCCCACGGGAGTCTCCCGACTGCTAACCCAAACTGATTACCCCACCCCGGGGAGATCCTGTGCCAAACAAGCATTCAGCACTGTGATTTAAAGGGTTTCACACTCTTTACGCTGTGGGAATGGACCAGCGAGAAGACTTGCGAACTCGTGCCCTGCGAACAAAAGTTTTAGAGTCAACCGTATCTTTCCCCGGCCCGAGGTTTCTACCACCCTGCCGTCTCCCGGGACGGCCTCCTCGAGCCCCCGGGAAGCCGGTTTCCTGCCATGATCAAACGAGCTGCCTTCGTGCTATTTCTGGGTCTCTCCCAATTGGGGGCAGTCCCCGTTATCAGCGAGATCATGTTTCATCCCTCACATCGGGAACCGCGCACCGGGGGTGAAAACCCCCTCGAAGAGTGGGTCGAGATCCACAACCGCGGCTTTGATTCCGTCAATCTGGCAGGATGGACTCTTGAGGGAGTGGGGTTCACCTTCCCGAATGTCAGTATTCCCGGAAGCGGGTTCCTTGTCATTGCCGCTGACGAAGACGCATTTCGAGCCCAATATCCAAATATTTTGAACATGATCGGGGGGTGGAATGGTCGCCTCTCGAATAGCGGAGAATCACTCCGGCTCCTCAATCATACGGGAGCAGAAATTGATCATGTTGACTATGCGGATAGTGGTGACTGGGCACGGAGAAGGCCCGGTTTCGAAGACCGCGGACATACCGGCTGGATCTGGGACAACCCTGCGGATGGAGGAGGCAGAACTCTGGAGGTTCGCAATCTTCACTCCCGGAACGATCTCGGCCAGAACTGGTCCTTCAGCGCGGTAGAAGGCGGAACGCCCGGAGTTCCAAACTCAGTGCGGCAAGTCAATGTTGCCCCATTTATTGAGGATGTATCCCATCACCCGTCAGTCCCCGGACCACGAGACTTGGTTCTCATCCGCGCACGCTTGAGTGATGACCTCTCTGGCCAGGTGCGAGGGGCGGTCCATCACCGGGTGTCCTCACTGGTGCCAACCGCTTTCACCGTGACCGACATGCGAGACGATGGGACAGGCGGAGACGAGGTTGCCAACGACAATATTTTCACAGCTGTTCTTCCGGCACAGCCTGAGGGAACTACTGTTGAGTTCTATATCGAGGCCTTTGACCGGATCCAGAGCCGGACATGGCCAGCACCATCGCAGGAGAATGGTCTGCAGGAAGCAAACCTTCTTTATCAGGTAGACAGTGAACAGCCTGCCAGCGGGGACCCGTTTTACCGGTTTATTCTTTCTGTTAGTGAACTGGAGGACTTTCTCAAAATCCCGTTCGACTCGCCTGAGCGAAACACAAATGCACGCTTCAATGCGACGTTCATCGCAAATGTGGATGGTAAAACCATTACTCGCTACCAATGTGCGCTGCGCTTGCGGGGGTCGGGAACCCGTTCGCGCTACCCTAGAAATCTGAAGATAGAACTTCCCTCTTCCACCCCATGGAAGGGGAGAGACGAGCTGAATCTCAATGTTCAGTTTTCCTACAATCAATTACTCGGCAGCGTGTTCTACCGAGCAGCGGGACTTCCCGCTTACGAATCCCGGGCGGTGGCCGTTCGCCTGAATGGTGTCAACCATGCTTCTCCTGAGAACGCCAGCGTCTCAAGGCCCTTCAACCACCACTTTGGCTTCTACGTTCAGAATGAACCCATCAACAACCGGTATGTTCGTGAGCACTATCCACTGGAGACGGGTGGCAATCTCTATCGGATGACGGGCAATGGAACGGGGTGGGATTACTTCCCGGGGAGTAATGACCTCGAGGCCGACTACCGTGGTAGTGGATGGGACAAGGAAAACAACGATGCCATCAACGACTGGTCGGACCTCCACAGATTTGTCGGGGTCATGTCCACGGCCTCTGGCGAGAACTACCTCAAGCAGATCCGCCGCGTCATGGATGTGGAGTCGTGGCTCCGCAATTTGGCAGTCAGCACGATTCTGACCAATGGGGAGAACAGCATATTTACCGGACGCGATGATGATTACGCCATGTATTGTGGTATTGATGGTAGATTCAAACTGATCCCTCATGACCTCGATACGATCCTCGGAGCCGGAGATGGTTCCCGGATAGGAATTGCCAATCTCCCTCATACCATCCTCGACTTCGTGGAAAGAGGGGAATCCTTCCTCCAGCTCCAGAAGCTTTTTCGGGAGCCAGAGGTCCTGCAGCGCTACTACCAGATCCTGAGGGAGCTCCTTGAGGGGCCTTTTGAGCCGAACAGTGCCAATCGCCTGATCGACGACGCCCTGACCTGGACTCCGCGAGGAATCGCTGAAGCCGCGAAAGAGTTCCTCTCCGCACGCCGCGCGGATATTCTGGGCGTGATTGAAAGGCCCCTCGGCATTTCCTCAAATTTGAACATGACCAGAGGCCTGCCGACCTCTTTCACCGTGAACGCTGCGCTCCATGGGACCTTCAATGCGGCCAGAGCCACTCACGTCCTCATCAACGGCGAACGAGCGACCCTCGAGAGCGCCCCTGGAACCTGGACCTACGACCTCAAGGGTCTCACCCCCGGGATCAATCGTATCACCGTTGAGGAACAGGACACGGACGGCAACATCGTCGCCAGTGCATACATGGATATTCTTTACGATGATGGCGACGTCTCCGAGCTCCGCGGAAGTCTGACCAGCGATACCGTTCTTGATGCAGCGGGAGGGCCTTGGCTCATCTCCGAAACCCTGAACGTGCTCCCCGATGTCACTCTGACAGTAGAGCCGGGGACCTCTGTGTTCTTCCAGCCCGACGCCGGGATCACGGTATATCCTGGAGCGACCTTGAAATGCGAAGGCACCCGCTACCGGCGAATCCGTCTCAGTCGCGAGCCGGACTCCAATCAGGTATGGCAGGGGATTCGGATCGAGGCTCCATCAGGGCAGGAGTCTCTCGCCGAAAACGTGATTTCTTTTACCGATATGGAGCATGGTGATGGACAGGGACAGTCCATCGAATTACGCCGCTCCCGCCTCCTCCTTGACCATGTCTCCTGGAATCACTGTAACGACACGATTCTTGAGGTTTACAGTCCGCAGCTTGAGGTTCGCGATTGTGAATTCCCCCCCGTCTTCGCGTCTGAAGCATTGAAGGGGTCCACCTTGAGGGGCAATGACTTCCTCGTTCTCCACCGAAACGTGTTTAACCCGTCCCCCAACTACAACGACATTATTTTATTTTCAGGAGCTCAACGCCCGGGACCAATACTCGCAGCCTACGATAATATCTTTCATGGATCTACCGACGAGTGCTTCGACCTGAACAATTGCGACGCTCATCTGGAAGGAAACGTTTTCATGAACGTCCACCTCTCCACTCCTCGGAATTCCACTGCCAATGCCGTTGCTATCAACAATGAGTCCATAGCAACACTCACGCGCAACCTTTTCCATGATGTCGACCACGCCGTTCTGGCAAAAAATGGATCCATTTGTCATTTCGAGAACAACACGGTCGTCAACGCATCCATCGCTGCGATCAATCTAAATGAGCCCCTGCGGCCTAACACTGTTCCCGCTGACTCATTAGAGCTCGAATCAAATATCTTTTTGGCGTGTAATGCCATCTTCGCTCATCCTGAGGAAGTCGAAGTCACAGGCTTCCGAAACATACTTCCTGAAACCGAACACTGGATCGGCGAGGGCAATTTCGCGCTTGACCCCTTCCTGCACGACGTGTCCAGCGGCCCCCTTCCGAGGGACAATTGGAGGCCGCTACCTGATTCTCCCGCCATCGGCTCGGGAAAAGCCGGGCGCGACCGCGGAGCACTGGTCCCAGCGGGTGCCACCGTGTCGGGGCTTCCTAGCCCCGTGACTCACCTCGACAGCATCACCCTTTCCGTGAGTGGGGCTGGAGTAACCGACTACCGATTCCGGCTGGTTACCAACGGAAATACCGGAGGTTGGAGCCCCATTCTCAATGTCGACGCCCCGATTCACCTTCAAGGTCTAGGGGCCGGAACCTACCGGGTCGATCTGATGGCCCGGGACTACGGCGGCTACTGGCAGGATGAGCTCCACCCCACATCTTCAAGAGAGTGGCGAGTGGTATCCAGTATTCAGAGTAATGCACTCCTGAACGAGGTGGAAGCTGTCGCAAGACCTGCCCAAGACAGGGTGGAGTTATTCAATCCGAGAAGCCAATCGGTGTCTCTGGAGGGTTGGTTCCTCTCCGACAACCCGAGTAATCCTACAAAAATCGCGCTTTCCGGCACCCTTGCCCCGGGAGCTCACCTGAGCCTCTCCGGCGACGAGGTTCCAAACCTCAGCCCATCTGGCGATGAACTTCTTCTCTATCACAACGGGAACCTCGTCGATTCCATTCGCTGGGGCACTCAGGCACCGGGGAACTCAATCGGCCGGCAGGGCCCGCAGCGCGC
>Ga0163111_10001946_pt1 | contig 12993 bp, 10 predicted proteins | sample CRUFie1St18metaG_FD_109645 | JGI IMG/M metagenome (GOLD analysis project Ga0163111, IMG submission 109645) | Marine microbial communities from the Costa Rica Dome - CRUD Field 142mm St18 metaG | ecosystem: Environmental > Aquatic > Marine > Oceanic > Photic zone | place: Costa Rica: the Eastern... | reverse complement strand
ACTGATATACCTGACTGGTTAATTGCCCAGTTACTGTTACCCTGTGATGCGTTGTCTTGTATTTTCTGTACGTCAAGTGCAACATAACCAACAGGTATTTCACTAACTGTTCCTTTATATACAGTCTGACTAGCACCACTGACTGCACTACTGATATTTCTGTAACCTCTATTGAGTGTTAGTTCTCCTGTACTACTACTAACTGCTGTTACTAGATATGATTCTGGATGATCTGGTGCTCCAAATCTTACATAATCACCAACTACAATACCATGTGTATTGTTTGCAGGACTAGATGGGACTAATTTATCATTAAATGAAAGAGTGAATGTATATCCACCAACTGCAGCATATGTTCTTGCTAACTTTTGTGGTGGTATGATGTGTGTTATAGTTCCTGCTTTATCTTGAGTAAATGGTGCGTTCTTGAATCCCTTTGCTCTTAATGCACATGAACCGAAATTACTGTTAGAGTTCGTAATGGACTGGTCACCACCAGACTCAGCGACGAAATGGTCAGCGAAACCAACAGCGAACACAGAAACAGCTTGGATAACAGAGTCATTTGAACATTTTACGTGGAAGTTTCTATATGCTGCTTTGTATATACTATCTCCATCAGTGTGTGATCCTGCGATATATGCAGATCCATCCCACTTAATGAATGCATTGTCATCTTTCTGTAGTGATACACCAGTGAACTGTGCAACAACCATGGACTTAAATCCAGTTGCTTTACTACCATCAGCATGCATACCTTGCATACCCCATGTAGAACGTAGAGATATGTTAAAGATATATGGTGATGAACTGTCGACGTTATCAACCTCTACCTTCACCGTTGATCCACCCGCAGTTGGGTTACCAGATGGTGCACCTGTGCCAGGATTCTTGATAGTATATCTAAATGTCGTTGGTGTTGGTATCGCACTGATAAAGAACGATCCATTAAATCTTGATGCGTCAGTTCCTGTGACACCCTCTAATAATACGGGAGTTCCAACAGAGAACCCGTGAGCATCAGCAGTTGTAACCTCTGCTGTTGTTGTGAATACGTTTGTGCTAACAAAGTCAGTAACAATACTACTGATTGTTTTAGGACCTGCTGTGTTAGGACCTACGATTCTGTTCTCTTCTACACGTGCCTGTAGTTCGTCAGCAGATATAACACTTGTGCTATCAGGAATATCTTCCCATGCCTTTGCTACTTTCTGATAGTATAACTGTAGATCATTAGTTGATAAGGCGTTACCATCAGTTCCATTTATTGTGCTCTGTATGTTCTTGCCATCAGCATACTCAAAACATGTAAGTTTGTGGTGTGAGTATGTTGGTGGTGATGATGCACTTGGTTGTGCAGGATCTTTGTACACACCTGATGATATACCATCAAAGAAACTAAACTGCCAGAAATAGCAACCACCTGTTACACGGAAGATTGCACTAGCAGGAATTGCTGCTGTTGTTGGATCAGGAACATAGAGAGGACGTAACTTAGTCTTACGTAAGTCCATACCTACGATAGATGTACCTCTAGGAACTATAACACCGCCTTCTACTGAATTAAATCTGTATAAAATATTGTTTGGATTTATATTACCACTGTCATCCACTAGTGTCATGTCACTAGATGCACTTAACTCGGTAATATCTGCAGGAATATATGCCTGTCCTGCTGTATTTGTGCCAGGTCTATTGTCAATAACGTAATCGCCAGGATATAATACTATACTGAATGACTCGAATGTATCGTTGAACTGACCACTCTTGTACGAAAATCTTGCTGCTTCAAGTAACGCCCTTTGTAAACTCTTGAAAGGACGGTTTGGTGAGTTACCTCTATTGTCAAATGCGTCAGATGCATCAAAGTCATCAGAGTTGACATATAAGCAACGTCCAGTTTTTGATGTAAAGACGTTTTTAAGTCTTGTTAGTGCCATCTTTTAAAAGGTTATGATAGTGTTTCAGCAGTTTCTTCAAATCCGATTAGGGAGAATGAAACAGCAGCGGAAGAACTAACGAAAATAGATTGATATGATCCTAAGACCAACCCACTCAATTCAAAAATGTCGGAGTTTGTGACCTGTTTATTTCTTGCGATATACTGATAGTCAGCACATTGTGATACGCTAGAGATTAAACATTCTATACCATTTCCAGATATAAACTCCGTAGCTGGTGTAGTATTTCCTGCAGCAGCATATCTGGTTACTGTAGTACCAACTGGTCTCCAGATCCTACCATTAGATCTGTTAAGATTGTTGTTACTTTGCTCACGAACCTCATTGGCATCGTTCGCATATAGGTGAACATAATCTAAATTATTTCTAAACTCATAGTTTTGTAGGAATAATGTTCCCTGTAATGAGTCATAGAATCTAACGATACCAGAGTGACCGTCAGTTCCACCAGTTCCTGCGTATGAAGGTCCTGCAGAACATGTTGCACCACCGCTAGATGTAAAGTTTGTGTCGCCAGGTACATCTAACCCTAGTGGGTGAGACATGTTTCTTAACCACAATTTTTTATTTACTGTGTCTGAGTAATGAATTATTGCAGTCTGTGCAGCAGGGGATCTGTTAGAGTTAGTCCAACTTAAAGTTTCTCCTACAGCAAATGTTCCAGACTCGTTTCCATACTCTAGTACAATAGATGATGTGTAACTATTCGCAGTTCCTGACGGAAATAAAAATGCACCATAGTTACTTGGTGTGCTCGGTTGTGATGCTAGTGCATCAAGTTGTATGACATCCGTTTGTTCTACTATGCCGACATCTATATTTGCATTACCACCTGTATTATTTGCAACAATTAATTTAGCACTCACTAAGGTAGCTTCTGGACATGTATACATGCACCAACCATTAGTTGCTATTGCGTTGTTGTTTGCAGCAACCGTATTGTTTGTATAATCTGATACTGTAGGAGTAAAGGTTGCTAGAACTCCATTCTGTTTTACCGCCATGATTGATTAATTAGCTAAAAAATAAACTTTGCCTCGTGAAAGACCTCCACCACCGCTTATTGCGTTTAGTGTTGTTGTTGCACCTGTGGATGGATCTGTGAGAACAAGTTCTCTGGCAGATATTTTACCACCTGTATTATTTGTTGGGTTAGTTGTGTTGATAGTTATGTCACCATCTATCCAACTGTCGCCAGAAACATCTAATTTATATTGTGGAGACTTGCCTAGACCGAATCTACCAGATCCATCTATGACTGCCTCGTCAGTTCCTAAATTATTGGTGAAATTAAGACTGATAGCAGCAGCACCCTTTTGTAGGATGAACTTACCCGCAGATCCATTTCCTGCAATAATAGTAGAGCCTGTAGAATATATAGACCCCTCAACTTCTAAGTTATATGTCGTTGCGGGTCTACCAATACCTACTTTAGTAGGGTCAAGTTGGGAACCAAACTGGAAGTCGGTTCCTGTTGCAGCGGTAATGTTACCGCCATTTACTATGTTACCCCCGAATACTGCGTTACCAGTAGCAGAATCCAGAGTAAACTTATCAGTAGCGATAGCGATGTCGCCACTGCCAGTGATAGATGTGACAGCATCTATAGCACCTCCAATTGAAATTCCTGTGTTTGTTGTGGTTACTTTTTGAACTCCACCATAATTAAGACCAACAGCACCAGTAGTAGCAATTGTTAAGGTATCCCATTGTAAGGATCCACCACTAACTTGTCTTATTTTAAATGGTAGTCCATCTGTGGTGCTTGCATTTCCTCTTAGAAGAAACTCACCTTCACCATTGTTATATTGACTGAGTTTAATTCCTGCGGGTGCTGATACTTTGTAAGTGTCATTTACAACGACAATACCAAAATTATTCTCATCATCACTAGCAACTGTAAGAACATTACCTCCTGTGCCATTATCGACTAGAGATAAACTGTTTGCTGTCATATCAGCAGCAGTAAAACCTGAGTTAAAAATAGCAGAGTTAGCAAATGTTGTTGATGAAGCGAATGTTGAAGCAGCATTGACAGTCAAACTATCTGATGCTTCATTACCTATAGTGGCGTCACCTGTGGAAGAAAAACTTTCTATTGATAGAGTTCCAGTAAAAATTGGAGATACAATAGTTTTGTTCTCAAAAGTTTGTGTTGCCTTGAGTGTTGCTAGTTCGTCAGTCGTATTAGTCAATCCCTCGTTAGATGGGAATGAATACACGTTTGTCAAACCAGACACTAAGTTTGCTGAACTAAACTTTGCTACCTTTGTCTCATCAATAGAGTTAGGTACGATAAAGTTGAGATCACTAATCGCCAAAATAGAACCTAGACGTATTTTACCTGTTCCCTGTGCGGATATAGTAAAGTCTAGGTTAGTGTCAGCATCGTCTCTTGCTTGTATATTAAGAGTCGTTCCGACTTTTTGTAAGTTAAGTCTAGCATTTCCCATTGCAAGACCAACCTGTCCCTGTGTTTCGGAAAACACACCAGTAGCAGTTTTGCCCTCAAAGCGAACGCCAGGTGCTGTAAATGTTCCAGATGGGACTGCAGTAAAAATACTTCCTACTGCTGATCTTTTATTTTGATCGGTTGGGTCTGAGTTATCTAGTAACAGCAGGGTATCGGAACTTGATACTTGTCCTGCTCCTAATAATGTAAGGTCAGATATCTTACGAGTTGCCACTACATGCTTACAGTAATACTATCAAGTCTATTTATACTTTCTTTTTGAAGGTAAAGAATCCTTCCGCACCTTGCCAATATCCTTTATCCCACGTGTGATACTCATTGTGATATAATCTTGCCTGACTCTCTAATGATTTACCTTTATATGTACACTCTGGTTCTGATACACCTTCCCAATAGTTACCACCTTCAATAAATGAAAACACCATATCACATGCAGGATTTTTTACTATTATAATAGGAACATTTGCACCGAGGACGTGTGGTTCTGTTACCTCTACCTCTTGCTCACGATATGGTTTATCCATGTAACTATAACGAGAGGATGTGTGGAATCTAGAACTACCTATTTTCTCATGCTTTACTATTATATGTGCCCATTTTGTAGGATTTGATGCTGCCTGTGTCCAGTTGTCAAACTCACCCTCAAACCATTCGTTAAAAGTTTTTAGCATTATCTCTCAAAGTATGTTATGTTCATTAATAAACGACGATCAATGTCAGTTTGTGGTACACCTCTATGTTCTAAGTTAGTGTTGAATATTACAGCAGTGTTTGCTTCACTTACAACCTTAGTTCCTGTATCTTTAAACTCAGTATAACCATTGTTAGAGTTTAAGTATAACACACACGTTTTACTTGGTGTGCGTATTTGCCAATCAGTATGCCATATCTGCTCTGGTGCATTTCTAGGAGTAGCATTTACCTTTATCTTTAATATAGCGATAGCACCAAGATATTGTTGACATAGAGTTTGTAACACTCTCATCATTTTAGGATTGATGCTTTTATTAAACGCATGGTCAAAGTAAAGGATACTACAATACTGCTCAGGTTCACCAGGTGACTGAGGATAATGCCATGGAAAATTACAGTCAGTTATATACGATCTTAGTTCGTTGAACGTACCATCTTTAAGAAAGTTTGGGAGTATCTCCATCTGCATCTCTGATGTCATCATGTAATCTTTCTAATGCTTCTTGTGTGTCTTTGCTTGCAAGGTTTGTTCCAATGTATTGACCTGGTGGTTTTGCCATCATAGGACTCTCAGGATGTGGAACTGGAGTTTGCTTACTCTTGTACTTAGCAGCGTTGACTGTTTTCTTTTTACCTTTATTTGCTTTGCACTTCTTGATTGTTTCACAAGCGTCACCAACTGTGACTATATTTCCTGCTTCTTCGTCAGGAATCTCAATACCAAAACATTCTTCTAAGAACATGACTAATTCTACCATGTCCAGACTGTCTGCTTCTAGGTCAATAAATTTACTGTCCCATTGGATATTGTCATACTCAACTCTATCTCCTAGAGTTTCCTTAATAGCAAGTTGTGCTATCTTGAGCATGATAGGTTTAGTGATCTTCTTAGAGTCTCTTAGTATCTCTTTAATTTCACTGTAAGTTTTGTTATAAGACATTAGACGTAAGTTACTTCTTCAGTTGTTAGCATGTTACGGACGACATCAAGAACTCTCATGAATTGTTCTGCGTTGCATTCAATGAGTTTTGTGTCACCGCTATCACTTATTAGTGTAAAGGATCTTCTAGGAATGTCAACTATGACTTTCTCTAAGTGTTCTTCTTCGTTGTAAAACAATGGCATCAGTGCGACTCCTAATATTGTAGCACACGAACTAAACTATGTAAAGTAGGTAGAATTACCTGCTCTACTTGCTCTCCTGATTGTATCCTCAACCTTACTTATAAGGTCTAATCCTGCCTGTCTGTTTTCTTGCATGTGCTTCATCGCATGCTCTGTCTTATCTTCTCTTACCAGATCTTCTATGTGATCGTTTAAATGCTTTGCAAGAATGCTTTTAAGAAACTTTGCTTCCTGCATAGTTACTGACATATGGTGTTGTGTCATGTGTTTAAGTAAATTCTGCTATCAATTCAAGTATATGTTAGAAGCATCTAGGTCGATGTTTCCTGTAGCATCTCCTTTGATGTTACCTGTAACATTTAATTTGTAAGCATTACTATCAGGTGATGAGATCATTCCATCGAATGCACCCCCATCAATACATGATTTAGATTCACCATCTACCTGTGTTTTGACTTTACCACTTACTTGTGTAAGATAGTTGCCACCCACCTTTTCGTATCGGCATCCGTCTGCCCTCATACGAACATCACCATCACTACTGACAGAGAATGTAGATGCTCTTTTTTGTATCTTGATTTCATAATTACCTTTTACGTTCTCCTTTACAGAACCGCCTTCACTCAAATCATTTTCCAAGAACGTTGTCTTGTTTGTGTAGGCATTGGATTCTAATTTCATTTCATTCTTAGCTTGTATCGCTAAGTTCTCATCTGACTGAATAGTGCACACACCACCGACTTGCATCTGGTAGTTGCCATTTACTCTGTCAAATCTATCACCTTCAACCTCGCTGTGCATGTCACCTTCAACATATATGTTGACGTCACCGACGACATGTAGTGCCATTCTGTCATTCTTCACATCCTTGCCGATTCTTATGACAAGATTGTGGTCTGATAGAATATATGTATCATTATACGAAACTAGAGAATTATTATTTTTCTCATCCAGATTGAGAAAATTACCATTAGCATTGAGTAAACGTATGTATTCACCTTCCTTCGTATTGTTCATCTCAAACATATGCCCTGCAGATGTTGATTGAACATAGTTTCTAGGGTATCTTATCTTTACCTTTGCTAAAAGGTTTGCTAGATTAGATCCTCCTGCAAATAAATTAATTGCCATTAGTATCCACCTCCGTACGGTGAACTTGGTGAACTAGGAGCACTTGGTGCACTTGGAGCAGATGGAGCACTTGGAGCACTTGGTGCTGAGGGAGTCGATGGAGTAGAAGGTGCACTAGGAGCAGATGGGGCGGATGGCGTGGATGGAGTTACAGGTGTAGATACTGGATCTGCGACAGTAGGAGTTGATACTGTGTCCATGAAAGTATTAGTTGCTTCGCCTTCATCTATCTGACTATCTACAACATTAATCGCACTATCTACAAGTGATACTTCTTCATCCTCTTTTGCTGATTTTATCATAGGATGACCCACACAGTCAATATATTGTGTCAATGGTAACACATTATTTTCCTTGAGTTCTCTTGGACTTGTAAACTCATAGACCACACTGACCTCTGCACCAGTTCCAATGCCCTCTACACTATCTGTGCCCTTATCCTCTACGACAGGTTTGACGAATCCTAATACAAACTTTGTTATCTTTGGTTCTATCAACCTACCCTGAGAATCTTTTGTAAACGTTCCTATCTCTTGTTTCTTTGTGCCAGTTCCAATAGTGATAACTGGGTTAACATAATTTCTACCAACGTTCCTTATACTGATGTTGTCAATTTTAGGAATAACATCACCACACTTAGCATAGATTGCTGTTGCTCCTTGTGGTATTACTAGAGTTGGGAATTTTCTGTCAAAATTTAATACGAACTCGTGTCCAGATTTAGTTCTTAACTGTAACCCTACCTCTAATTGTGGATTAAATGACGTATCTATTGTTGCTATTAGTATATGAGTCTCGTCATAATCTGTATCTACAACTTGTAATACGTCAGGACTTCCCTCTACCACTTGCTCTATAAACTCACCATCATTCATGTGTTGTTGTAGTCCTACCTTATCAACCAACACACCATACTGTTCGTTAGGACAGAATGTGCTTGCAGGATCAAAACCATAACCTATGCCAGGTTTTATAACTTCTACTGAGTCTACCTTACCATTTACGATATTTGGTTTAAATACTGCACCACTACCCTCTGGATCATTACATGTAAATTGTGCTTTGACTGATGCTTCAAGATTGACATTTTTTCCTTTCTTCTGCATCAATACGCCAAGGATCTGTCCTATGTCATCTACAATAGGTAATGCTTTTACTGGACTTGTGGATTGCAAGTTATCCCATACCATTTCTGGGAAACATGGTTTTCTATTCAAGTTAGAGTTAGAACACTGTACCGCTTGACTTGCTACTTTGCCCTGTGAATCATAGAAATTGATACCCTCAAACTTCTCTAGAGGTCCTCGTGTATCAAATGCTTTATCTGTCAAACCTGTAGCAATTCCTGCAGGACTGTTTAGATCAACCAGTGCACCACTCGTAGTGTCAAATATTTTCTTGATTCCATTACGATCTATTGTTGGGACAAAACCATTCTTAGGTACACCCTTACCAACCACTGACACAAAGTTAGGTGGTTTTACCTTATATTGTGATATCTCTTTTGCTGCCTTTTCTAATCCTTTTGGTTTAGCACCGATGCCTGTCTCAAATACTGATGCACCAATCGCACATGATAGTTGACCATCACAAAATAGATCTAAGAAGTCACCAACCTTGTTTGTTAAGTTTTGGATTTTGTCTGCAGATCCTTTGATTGCACCCGTTACACCTTTCAATACATCCAATGCACCCGTAATTTTGTCCATCAATTCTTTCATGATGTCACCAAGAATATTTTGTACTAGACATAATGCAGTGTCAAGGACATTCTCTACTAGATCCTCAAGCATTCCTTTGATAAAGTCACCAAGTTCATCTATCAACTGTTTAAACAAACATGATACTAGATCACCAACATTTTTGAGTTGATCTCTAACTGCAACATCTAATTCTGGATCTGGAATACTTAACTCTTCAAGACCCTCTTTTACAAGTTTGTTAGTCTCCTCCATGACTACGCCCTTGATGTTAGCAGTTAGTCCAGTAAGTTTCTTTTGTATGCGTTGTTGGACTAGATTTATCTCATAATCTAAATCTACAACCGCACCATTTGCCTTGTTTATAAACTGATCTATTTCATTCTTTTCTATACCACGAGCAAACTTCATGAACTCTGCCATGGGTGCTTCTAACTTTGCAGCAGTCTCACTACCACACTTACCGTTACCTACATGTACAGTAACTTCCTGTTTTTCTTTTGATAGTTTTTGTTTCTCACTCTCTAGTTCTGCAGGTCCTCGTTCGTTTTTACTATCTGTAGAGTTGTGCGTATGACCATCATTGTTTGTAGGTGCTTGATCTACACCAGTTTCCTCGTTAGTCTCGACTGTGCTACCTGTGTTAGGAGGTGTTGTGCCTTTCTCGCCATGATCACGAAAATTATAATTAGGACTTACTAACTGTGCAAATCCTTCTTCTTTACCACCTTTGACACCATAACTGCTTCTTGGATTCTCATCACCAATAGTTCCCATAACAATAGGAATTTGTGCAGATGCACCATCCATGAAAAATCCAACAACCCAAGAGTTGACTGATAACTGATGATTAGCACCAATACCAGATCTCTGTGCATATGTTGGGGGCATCAGGATCTGTGCCCATGGTAAGTCAGATGTTGGTAATTCTTTTCTATTAGGATTGTGATAACCTACGATTCTAACTTTTACCTTGTTAGTCCAATCCCAATCAGTAAAATCAAATGACCCGTTGACTGCGTTCCAAAACCCGTAACCATCATTCTCTACCTGTCCAATCCACCAGTTGAACCCATCTTTTCCTATAAAATTAGCAAATGATTCATTGATCATGATTCTTCACCATCTGAGTCTGTGAATAAAGTCAATCTAGATGTCATCTTATCTTCACTAGATTTGAATGTTCTCTCCACCTTACCAATAACATATTTACCAGAGTTTGCAAAATCCTGCTCTCTATCACTCGTACCCTTGTAAATGTCTAGTTGAACCACCTCTCCTATTTCTAATGAGAAATCTGATACTAATTCTACTATGACTTTTTTACTGTAAAATAATTTTTCCCGTAACGATGATTGTGAAAGTTGTTTTGTGAATCCCTGTGTGTATGTGCCCTCTGTAAACAGTGCAGAGTCAGATATCTTTGACATAATCCTAGTATATGTTCTTTGATTGTCAAATCCTTTGTAAAACTCTGGAGTTTTCCTAGAGTTCATTACACTGACATCTCTGTAATATTTATTGATGCTAAATGGATATTCTTTGTATCTCATGTCCTTGAGATCTAATGTCATCACGTTACTAGAGTACGATCCATAATTTAAACCTTTGAATAAATCAACAGAGGATTCTATCGTAATCTTATCCAATGGTGTAATATTCTTATCCTCTTCATCCTCTAGTTCTTCTGGATCATGACCTACAACCATACGTGTGACTGGTTCCTTCTCAGCAAATGAGTCATACGACACAAAATTATATCCTGATCTTGTCTCGTAAAAAGCATACCCTGCTGATGCATTTCTACCGCTACCCTTCTTAGCTGGTATTGCCTTTGCTGCCAACCATCTAATCACAGTAAATGGATTCCAGTATGGTGATACGAAAGAAAAGTTATTGACACACTCCTCAAAGTTTGTCATTCTTTTATCTTGCACACCTATCAAATCTCCTAAGATTTCTTTCTTGACGATCCTATCTATCTTACTACCTTGACCTTTACCAAATCTACGTGATATTTTATTACCCGCATTGTTTAAGAAATCTATTTTACACATCATCAAAACTGCAGATGATTTACCACCTATGTTCCTTCTGTCCTGTATATCATATATGACAAACTCACCACCAATCTCCGTCTCAAACTTACTGTCTGCAATTTGTATAAACACGTTCTCCATACCTGTTAACTCAGATAGAAAACCTGTCTCACTATCAGTCACCTGTATTTCCATGAGCATGGTAGCAGATTGTATGTCCTCAGTATATCTGCAGAACAACACCTGATTAACACCAATGGGAGGAAAATCCATTATCTGAAAACGTATGATATTAAAGTTTGACTGTGTGTTAACTGACATTAGAATTGCGACGTTGTATTATATACATTAATAAATGGAGACTCAATTATATTAGGTCGAGCAAGTTCACTACCCTCTTGAGCTGGTTGAGCAGGATCATCTGTTAAACCACCTATACCACCAGTTCCCTCTGCAACTGCGATTGCTTTCTCTGTCTTTGAATCCGCTGCCTCTCTGTTTTCCTGTATAGTTTTATCAGTTAGTTCTGTTAGATTAACTGTCTGTTCACCCTTTGGTGCAAATATATTTTTTACACCACCAAATACTTTCTTTCCAAGATTTAAACCCATGCCCATGGGTGTCATATTAAATGCTTTCTTACCTATGTTTGTAATATTATTGAATGCTTTGGTTTGAGTGAGTGATTTTAGACCTTTGACTCCTGCAGATGCTGCATTAAATGCCATACCCATCGGTGTCATGCCAAATAATTTTTTAGCAAGACCCTTACGTTTCTTGATAGGTTGCATAGCTCTACCAGAACCATCACCAAGACCTATACCATCAGCAGTTCCTGTGTATGGTGCTCTCTTACCTGTGGTAGGGTCACCCATTTGTGGTGATAATAGTTTTTGTTGTGGACTGGATCCACTTATTTGTCCTGCACTGTCACCCGATCCACTATCACCTCCACCTTCTTCTTTCTTTTTACCAAAGAATCCCATTGCCTTGTTGACAAGTGCACCTAGCAAACTGGGTCTTTCAAACTCCTCATCATCCTCATCGTTGTCCTCTTCATCATTAGCAACCTCAGCACTAGCAGCACCTAACTTGAATGCATTGGTTATCTTTGTCATATTTCTATTGAGGATCTTAGATGCTTCCTTACTTGGTGCAGGGATCTTCTCTAATAAATCAATCAACGCAACAGCAGCAGACTTAGCGGGCAATGCCAATGCCTCACTAAATGCTTTCTTCATCTTAGGATCGACCTCAAAATCTTTCTCTATTTTCTTATCTACGTTTTTCTTCTTGTCATTCTCACCAAGTCCTGCGTCTTCTAAACTCTCAGTTCCCTCTACTTCACCCGCTTCTTTTAATTGGTATTTCTCAGGGATAGGTTTACCCTGACTCTTAAGAAATTCTCTAATTCTCTCATTCTTATCATATATTGTGCTACCATCAGCTCTCTTACTAAACGCTGCCACTGAATCTGGTACAAGATCTTGTTGTGGTTGTGCTTTAGGTGCAACTTTCTCTTGACTAGGTGCTGTCTTTGCACTTTTACTAACAGTAGGTTTCTTTCCTATTGCTTTAGCAGCTGCAATCTTATCTCCTACAAAACCTTTTAAACCTTGACCAACATCTGTAAGTTTCTTCTTGGCAGCAGCACTAACATCACGCACCTTATTTTTTGCTGCATCACCTACATCACCTAACTTTTTACTTACCTTATCTTTTACTTTTGATCCAACTTTCTTTGCCTTGTCACCTACCTTTGGTGCTATCTCTTTTGCTTTGTCTTTTATCTTTCCTGCTATCTTCTTGGCACCATCTGCTAACTCACCAAGATCCACGCCCTCTTCTATCTCGACGTTCTCTAATGCTT
>Ga0163111_10001941_pt1 | contig 13011 bp, 16 predicted proteins | sample CRUFie1St18metaG_FD_109645 | JGI IMG/M metagenome (GOLD analysis project Ga0163111, IMG submission 109645) | Marine microbial communities from the Costa Rica Dome - CRUD Field 142mm St18 metaG | ecosystem: Environmental > Aquatic > Marine > Oceanic > Photic zone | place: Costa Rica: the Eastern... | reverse complement strand
GGCGAATGAGTGGGATACTAATTTATTAGCAGATTGGGGTCTCGATGTTATTAATTTATCAGAAAATTATGGCGAAGAAGAAATAACTGAAGAATTGGAATACACCGACAAGGAAGAAGTGGTTATTAATCTAACTATGCCATATTACCAATATGAAGAAATGGAAAAGGAATTCCAAGATTTTATAAAAAAATATCCAAATATAGTATGTCAAATAAGAAATTAACTGTATTAATTTATCCAATGCTATCAGTAGATTATTTAAATGCTGATAGTAACTACATAATAATCAAGCAATTATGTAATGAGCTAATAAAAACAAAACGCTATAATTTTATTTTACTAATTAATTCACTTAAAAAGTATGTAAAAGATGATTTGAATAGCCAAGTAAAAATAATCAGAATGCCTATGCCTACCTCTAAAAAATTGCAGGTAGTTAATTTTAGTGCTAATATTTTTAAGCAAATATTTAATAAATATGCAGTTGATATTATATGGAATAATGTAGTGGAACAGGGACACCATTTTAGATTTTTTGAAGATACTTTACTTGACACACAAAGAATGAAAGTGTTTAATTATCATCATTACGTGATTCATAGAAGTTTAGAGTATTTGACAAATTACCAGCCTTGCACACATATTCTATACGACCAAATTATTGGTAGTTTAGGCGCAGATGTAAATTATTTCCATACTAAACATTGTTACAATATGCTAATAGAAGAAGCTACAGATATGTTATCAGCAAATAAAGTAGAGGAAATAAAAAACAAAAGTGTGGTTTCTCTTGGTGGTTATTCACACAATATCAAATCAAAAGATAAATACGATAAGTTTACATTTATTTACAATCATAGATTAGACGGATATAAAAATTGGAAAATTACATTTAACCAATTTGATAAATTGTGGGATAAAGGATATAAATTTCAAGTTATTTTAACAGCAGGGGATAAAGACAACATAAATACCATAGTAAAAAAGCCATATGCGATTGTAAAATCATTTACTAAACACAGCGACTACATTAAGGAGTTATCCAAGTGCCACGCCAACACTATAAACAGCAGACACGAAACATACTGCATAAGTATAGCTGAATCAATAATGAACGACCAAGTGGTGGTGTTGCCAAATAAAGTAACTTTTCCTGAATTGGTTGGAAAAGATTATCCCTACTTATTTGAAAACGAAGAAGAACAATTTGAGATATTAGAGAAAATAATAACTGATAACATAAAACAATATAAAAACCCAAACAAACAACAACTTAAATTAACTAACCACGCTAAAAATATTCATAACTATTTTTGTGATTTAGGAAAACCAGACAAAGATGTTAGAGTATTTGACAGAATAAGAAAACAAACAACAAAGAATAGTATTATAGATTATTTGAGTGTAAGAGATAAAGTCGATTTAAAAGAATTTAGGCAACACATATTTAGATTAGGTTATGCAAATCAGTCTTTTCCAAATATCAAAATAAAAAATATATTAGAGGAAATGGGTTATAGTTATAATGTTATGTTAGACAAATACATAAAATAATGGCAAAATCAGACAAAATCAGACACACAAAGGCAAATTTAATTAACGCACTAGAGTCTTCTATGGGTGTAATAACCACCGCTTGTAAAAAAGTTGGAATACATAGAAGCACATTTTATAAATATTATAATGAAGATTTAGAGTTCAAGCAACAAGTTGATGATATTGGTAATGTAGCCCTCGACTTTGCAGAAAGCAAAATGTTTGAGGAAATACAGAATGGTAATGCCTCGCTAATTAAATTTTATCTAGAGAGAAAAGGTAAAAAAAGAGGTTATGTTGAAAGACAGGAAATTACAGGGTTTGAAGGCACTAAATTGTTTGAAGTAGAAGTAATTAAGAATGATAACCAAGATACAGACTAATGTAGTATATGAACACCTTTGCAATTCAGACAAGAAAATAATTGTTGAACAAGGTGGCACAAGAAGTGGAAAAACATATAATATATTATTATGGTTGATTTTTAAATATTGCAACAAAAACACAGGCAAAACAATTACAATATGTAGAAGAACATTTCCAGCTGTAAGAGGTACAGTTATGAGAGATTTTTTTACTATACTCAAAGACAACGAATTATACTACGCTGAATTACATTCCAAAGCACGAAACGAATATATTTTAAATAATAATATAGTGGAGTTTATAAGCATAGACCAACCTACAAGAATTAGAGGTCGTAAGCGAGATATTTTATTTATAAACGAATGTAACGAATTAGATTGGGAAGCGTGGCAACAATTAATCTTTAGAACAAGTGAAAAAATTATCATTGACTATAATCCATCAGATGAGTTTCATTGGATATATGATAAAGTGCTAACAAGAGAAGATACAGAGTTTTATCAAACAACATACAAAGACAATCCATTTTTAGATAAATCACTAATAAAAGAAATAGAAAGGTTACAAGGTATAGATGATAATTATTGGCGAGTTTATGGTTTAGGGGAAAGAGGGCAAAGCAGAAGTCTTGTCTTTAAATTCAATACAATTAAAGAAATACCGCAACAAGCAAAATTAATAGCAAGAGGATTGGACTTTGGTTACAGCAACGACCCTTCCACTTTGGTTGAAACCTACATAGATGGTGATAATATGTATTGTAATGAGTTGCTATACAGAACAGGAATGACAAATCAAGATTTAGGCAACGAATTTAAGAGGTTGGGGTTTGACAGACGAGATGAGATATTTTGTGATAGTGCAGAGCCAAAATCAATTGAAGAAATATACAGAATGGGGTTTAATACAAAAAAAACATTTAAAGGAAGTATAAATATTGGTATAGATATGATTCGCAGATATAGATTGTTTGTTACTGAAAACTCAATTAATATGATAAAAGAGCTACGCAATTATAAATATATAGAGGATAAGAACGGAAACCTGACAAACAAACCCATAGACGCTTTTAATCATACATTAGACGCTTTAAGATATTCTATCGTAAATAAATTATCTAAACCTAATAGTGGTAAATATCATATATTTTAAAATGGACATAAGTTGGTTATTACATTATAAAGTTTATATAGCACCCTCAAAAATACATGGTGTTGGTTTATTTGCCATAGATGATATTAAGCAAGGCGAAAAAATAATGTTTTATAATAGTAAGGGTTTACAAAAAGTAAGTAAAGATTTTTTAAGGAAGTTAGGTGTCAAAGAAAATGTAATAAAAACACTATCGAGATTATATTTTAACAACAAAGAAGAAATAGTATTACAAAATAGTAATATAATTGATTTTGTAAATTTCCTCAACCATAATTCAAAACCTAATGCAATTTATAAAAAAGGTTGGTATATCGCTAAAAACAATATTAAAGCAAACGAGGAAATAACATTAGACTTTCTTGCAGACGGATATCATCCTAAACTTTCTTTCAAAGAAGTATAAGAAAAATTTGCTATTATTAACAATTATGTTTATATTTATATCATAATTAACAATTAAAACAAAACAAAATGGAAAAATTTACATTCAACTTAAACGAAGAAAAAGCTTGGATTACATTTATGGACGAGGAGTGGTGCACTGTATGGCATCCTGTAACAGATGTACTAGGCAATCATTTAGATTGGTCAGATGGTATTATGGACCACTGCAGAAAACAATTTAACAATGTTAAAAATTGGAGAAGTTTCGGTATTGCTCGTACTTCACAAATGCTAAAAGATAATGCAGAAAGAGATAATCTATAACAATAACAATTAAAACAAACACTATGAATTTTACAAAAGCACAAAAAGCTTTCTTAAAGGAAGTTGCTATTACAAACGCACTTGGTGACACATACTTTAGGTATAAAACCTTGAGCAAGAATCAAAAAAGAACTTGGAAATCATTACGTAGTAAAAAATTATATATTCACGTAAGAAGCGAAGAACACGATTATATCGTTCTTAATTTACAAGTATTATTAACAGATGATAAATTCAACGATTTTATCCAATCATTCAGACTTGATATTCAATTAGAAAAAGAAGCAAGAGCTGCAAGAAAAAGACAAAATCAAAGAAAAGTAAATAAAATATTTGACACCATAAATCTTGATATTTCAAAAAATGGAACAGATATCAATTTAAGAAGCTGGATATATGAGTTTTTCTATCGTAAAATGAATCGAGCACAAAGCGAAGAAAGAAAAAAAGAATTATCAAGCGAAATGAACGAGATTGAGAAATTAACTTGGGACTTGGATGCTAATACAAAATACACATATAAAACAATTTAAAATTAAAAACAATGCCAATACATAACCAAATATTTGACAGCTATAGATTAGAGGTCAAAGAGATAAACGAAGCAATTAAGTTATTACTTAAACACGATTATAAAGTAATAAATCAAAACAACGAATTAATACACAACGACAATATAGATAAAATATGAAAGAACATATTTATATAGACCAGATAATAAGCATATCTGGTGGTAAGAACGGAGAAATATTCTTGGAGACTAATGATGAGAATTTTATAACAATAAATGCAAGAACATTATATGATGATTTGCCTGAAATAATCGCATTGACACATATAGAGCTTGAAGAGGAAGCAAAATACAAAAACGAGAAATGGAACGCTTTAGGAAAAAAAATAATAAAAGATTATCCAAAGAAATAATTGACAATATTAGTTTAATTATTTATTTAACGCTTACATTTGCATTCATAGTATTTATGAATGAATGTATATCGATATAGAATGGAAGCTATGTCTTGGTGTTTTGCAAACGGATATAAAGTAATGGTTATGCCTATCAAACAAGGTAAAAAATCATTAGTCAAACTAAATATCGTAAAAGGAAAGAAAATTATCAAGCGAGGAAATAAGTTGTATGCACAAGATAAACAGCTAGGTTTGTTAATTAATAATATTTATGTATATTTATACGAGAAATTTAATAATGTGAGTTTTTCATCATAATTTGAGTTTGTTTTAATAATTGAGTAAAAGAGCCTTGTTATACAAAACAGGGCTTTTTTCGTTTATAAAAAAAGATATGAAATACAAGACACTAAGAGATGTGCCTTTAAGAAATTACCAAAGGTTGCAAAAAATAAAAGAGCCGAATAATTTTGATATTATGTCTATTTTATTTGGTTACAAAACAGCAAAGCTGAATAAAACAAAGCAAAAAGAAGTAGATAAACTTGTTTTGCATTTAAAAAAGGAATTAGAGCAAGAAAATAATTTGACAAACATATTAGAAATAGATGGCGTTGAATATGGTTTCATACCTAATTTAGATGATATTACTTATGGCGAAAATACAGATATAGTAAATTATGTTAGTGATTGGCAAACAATGCACAAGGCTATGGCTGTAATGTATAGACCTATCAAACAAAAAATAGGAAATAGATATTTAATTGAGGAATATGTTAGTTCAGATAAATATTCAGAGATAATGAAAGACGCACCACTTGATGTTGTTTTAGGTTGTTTGGTTTTTTTTTACAATTTAACCAACGAATTGTTGAATTATATCCCGAATTATTTGCAGAAATTAGCGAAGAAAGAGGAGGCACTTTTGCAAGGGGTTTCCACAACAAATGGGGAAGATATTCAGAAATATATTGCCTTGCTCAAGGAGACATCCGCAGGTTTAAAGAAATCGCTAAACTTGGACTCTATACTTGTTTAACATATTTAGCGTTTGAGAAAGAAAAAAATATGGAAGAAAGTAGACAATTTAAAAAATTAAGTAAACATGGCAAGTCTTAAAAACAATATAAATGGATTCTATGCAATAACAAATATGTTATTTGATGAATTAAACGATAATAAATTGGTTAACACCATAACCATTGGTGATTTGTTTGATGTTGATTTAAACAAACAAACAATCTTTCCACTTGCTCATTTAATATGCAATAACGCAACATTAAGTGGCAATCATTGGGTCTATGATTTTGATTTAATATGTATGGATTGGGTTGAGGAAACAGACAATTATTATAATCAGCAGACAGGACGTTCTGAAACATCTGCCAATTTTGATAATTTAGATGTTTTTGAGGGTTTAGATAATACACAAAATATATTAGCAGAACAATTAACGGTTATTAATCGAGTTACAGAATTATTAAGGCGAGGTAATCACGTTAAATATGAAGTTCGTTTTGAATTAGAGGGGGATGTTAGTTGTCAGCCATTTATGGATAGATTTGAAAATAAATTAGCAGGTTGGGTAGCAAGTTTTAGTATAAAAACACCAAATAACATGAGTATATGTCTATAAGCACAGATATAAGAAGATTTGCTGAAAATGTAGTTAGGGACGCTAAAAAAGAAGCATTATCTAAATTTAAAAAACCAACAGGTGCATTATTAAACAGCATTAAATTTACACCATTTACTCAGGGTAAAAATATAGAGGGAGTTGAGTTTGAAATGTTGGACTATGGGCCTTATAAAGACGCAGGTGTTTTTGGTGCTAATCCTAGTCTTGTAAAAAACGGAAAACAGAAAGGAAAAAAAACAAATTCAGTATTACTCGGTAATAGAGAAAAATTTGCTTATAAAACTTTAAGACCGCCTATGCAAAGTTTGAGAGCATATGTGAAAAAAAATAACATACGATTTAGAACACCAAAAGGCGAAAGTGGTGGAGGACAATTTAGAGCAGGAGGTTATACTACAATAGCTTTTTGGATGGCGAAAAGAATATATGCACAAGGTTTAGCACCTACATTATTTTTTACTAAACCATTTATTAAACATTTTGAAGGTTTACCAGATGAAGTAGCAGAACAATTTTCACAGCAATTAGAACAACAATTAAAAAAGAAGTAAAATGTCAGCTTATAATTACATACAAAATATATATATGGCAAGAAGTCCAATATTTATTTATACTAATGTGCAAAACGGAACACTTAATTCTGCTTTTGCAGAGATAAGAATAACATCAGGTAGTACAAGAAGAACATCTTTTGGAACAGACCCAATTACCTATACTTTACAAGCTGATGCAGTTGATAATTGTGTATATTTTGAGATAAGCGAATTAATAAGAGATTATATTACACTTAATTTTAAAGAAGGTAGTAATGTATCAAGTCCTAACTATAATAATTTGTCTGGTGGCTTTTTTAGGTTTCCACAAAGAGGATTGTATGCAACTGTAGATGTAAGATTTAAAAGAACAGTTAATGGCAACCAACAAGGATATTTTACTGATAGTGTAGTTGGTAAATTAGTTACTTTAGGTTTTACTAAATATGAATTTGGACCTCAATTTTTGAATGGTGATAGCTCTGTAGGTTATCCAACTTTCTATAAAAAATTAGGTATTGACACATATAACACTAATTCACTAACGAATTGGCAATTATACCAAGAGCCTACAAGGCCATTAGTTGCAACCAAAAAATTCATTAAACCTATTTATGCGCCTGTAGAATTCATGTGTGCAAAGCCTTGGAGTGGTAACACATTTTCAGCACAAACAGATAGTTTCTTTATGACATTCAGAAAAGGTAATGTTGGTAACGTATTTAGGAATTTAGCCGCTTCACAAACAGGCGACCAATTATCTATGTTTAGGTTAGGTTATTATTTTACAAATACAAACTATGGAAGTAGTATTAAAGATTTTGCTAAATATCCGCAATCTACAGACCCTAACGACCCAAAATTTCAATATCAATATGCAGATAGTCCACAATTAAATGAATATCTTGATTCAGAAGATAATGATTTTAATGAAGTAGATAAATTGTATTATTCTGATGAATATAATCTTGACCAAACAAATTTTACTAATTTAAGAGATTGTTACGAAATTGAGAACAGAATTTGTTTTGGTTATACACCAATGAAGATTATATTTTTGAACAGATATGGAGTTTTTGAAATTTTATGGTATTTTAAAAATCATAGAGAAAGTATTAGCATAAAATCAACCAAGTTTAAGAGAAATATACTTGATGTTGCTTCATATGTTGGTGACACCAGAGTTCCATATTATGAAAGACAAAATCACCAAAATTTTATTTTAGATAAAACAGCAACAAAAACAATAGTTTTAAACAGCGACTGGTATCCAGAGGAAAAAAACGATTCTTTTGAAGATTTAATTTTGTCGACTCACGTTTGGTTAGAATGGAACACACAATGTTTTCCTGTTAATGTAAAAGACACCAAATTTACATTCAAAAATAGAAAAACTGACGGACTTATTAATCATCAATTAACTGTAGAAATAGCAACTGATTATATAAATAGTATTTCATAATGAAATTAGATGTTTTTATAAACGATATTAAAATTGATTTGTTTAAAGACGAAGCAATTGTATTAAACGATAGTATCCAAGAGATTCAGGATATTTCTAAAGTGTTTACGCCTTTTACTCAACAATTTAATGTTCCAGCTTCAGGGACAAATAATAAGTTATTTAAGCATTATTATAATTACGATATAGAAGAAGGGTTTGACGCAAGATTTAGACAACCAGCAAAATTGGTTTTAAATGGCGCTACATTCAAAACAGGTAAAGTCCAATTATCAGGAGTAAGTTTAAAAAATTCAAAGGTTGCTAGTTATAAAATTGTTTTTTATGGTAGCACCGCTTCACTTAACGATATTTTTGCTAATAAAGAGCTAAAAGATTTATACGAACTAGATATATACGATTTTGGTGGAGGTACGAATGGAACATTTGGATTGAGTGTCGCTGCTGATATGGTGGAAACAGGCTTCCAGACAGGAGGAACTCTTGCAACTAATGATGATAATAGAAATATTATTGCGCCATTTTCGAGTTTAAGACCATTTTATAGATATAGCACCACTTCAACTACTACACCTAATAATTTAGGACAAGCAAGTTTGGCGAATAATGGTGTTGCTTTGAATTTTGCAGTAAGAAATATGTGTGGCGCTATAAAAATAGTAAGAATAATTGAGGCAATACAACTACAATTTCCTGAAATTGAATTTAATATGTCAGATGAAGTTATTAACGGAAAAAACGTTGTATCTTTTTTTGGTAGCCCTGTATTCAAAGAACTTTATTTGTTGTTACATAGAGAAGCAACAGCAAGGGATATGACTAATTTTCAAGGAGTAACAGTATCAACTAATTTTGGTTTTAATTTTGGTTTACGAGCAATAAAAACAGGGTTAGATGTTTATAATTATAATGCAAATCAGTCGACAGCACCAAATTTACTATCAAATAATAATACTGAATTAGTAGCAGAACAACAATACAACTATACTTTCAGATTTAGGTTTATAACACAATTTAATGTAAGTGCTAATGTAGAATTAACTGCAATAGATAGGAATACAGGCGAATTATTAGGACAAGCAGAAACTACAGTTACACAATTACAAGCAGCCGTATTAACTATCCAAAATATAAATACAGGAACAGAGCCGACAAGAACATTTTTACCAAAAATTAAAATAACCAACCAAAGAGGACAAAGCCTTTCTTTTGATGCGCAAGGAGTTATTGGTATATCAGGTGAAGCATTGAATATTGGTAGAACTGATAGAGTTACTGGTGCAATAGTTGATTCTGCTTCATATGGTAGAAATAATTTTCAATTAACTGAAGCATATTTTGTCCAAGATAATACACCACAACTAAAAATTATTGATTTATTATCTGGTTTATTCAAACAATTTAATTTAACTGCTTATACATTAGAAACCAACCCTAACAAAATATACGTCCAAACTTTCGATGATTATATGACTTTAGGTGATACAAGAGATATTACTAAATATGTCGATATTACTAAAACACAAATAGCTAGGACTGTTCCATTTTCGCAAATTGATTTTACTTATGCAAAACCTAAAGACGCTACAAGTTTAAGATATGTTCAAAAAAATGGTAGACAAATGGGTAATTTAGATTATTCTGCGCCATTAAATTTTGAAGGTCGAGCATTTAAATTACAAGTTCCTTTTGCACATATAGTCCAAGAGATAATATTAGAGGATAATGTAACGAGAACACCAATTTTAATTTTAAGTTTGTTGGACGCACAGGGTAAAGCAGTATTAACACCACCATATGTATTTTTTAATAACAGAACAGCTAACCCAAATTATCCTATAACTTCATCTCAATTAACGGTATATAATAAAGCAAGTAATATAAGTAGTAATGGCAATCATACTTTGCATTTTGGTAGAGAAATTGATGATGATGGTTCAGGTGTTGTAGATAATAGTTTGTTTGAGAGATTTTACAAACAATATATCTCACAAGCATTTGAGAAAAAAGGGAGAATATTAAAAGTAACTGCAATACTTCCACTTAACATTCTATTAAATTACAAATTAAACGATATATTGGTAATTGCAGGACGAGAATTTTATATTAATAAAATCAGAACTAATTTGCAAACAAAAAGAACACAATTAGAATTAATTAACAAAATAACACCATATACGGCAAGCGTTTTATCATGATAGGACTTAAATTATTAAATATTAGCACATTTTATGGAGTTTCAGAAACAATTGAAACAGCCAAAGGCAGACACAAACTACCAGAATCACTAAAGGAAGCATACCAACTTTATAAAAGACAAATATTATGGCAAATATTAAAAAAGTAATAAGCGTTTCCGCTGATACTAAACAAGCACAGCAAGAGTTTGACTTGTTGGAACGAAATATAAAAGAAGCAGATGAGCAAATAGTAAAATTAGAAAGAAATATTCTTAATTTACAAAAAGCGCAAGCAAAAGAGGGTAAAGGTAGTATTAGATATAAAGAGTTAGGCGACCAAATTAAGGCAACTAATCTTAGGCTTAAAGAGGAAAAAATGGACCTCAAGGAGTTAAAGAGAGAAAAACAAAAAAATACCGAAGCCACTAAAAAACAAACCGATGCAAATAAAGCGCAAGGTAGTTCTATGGGATTGCTCAATAAATTAACTGGTGGTTTAGCAGGTAGAATGCAAAGTGCTTATAAAAGTATTGTAACAGCAACTCAAGGAATGAAAGCCTTAAAAGTGGTTTTGATGGCGTCTGGTATAGGCGCGTTAGTTGTCGTAATAGGGTCATTAATTGCCGCTTTCAAGCGAAGTGAAGAAGGACAAGATAAATTTAGAAAAATAATGGGTATAATTGGCGCTGTTACAAATCAAGTAATGGATGTGTTTGCCAATTTAGGTACTACTATTATTAATGCTTTTAGCAATCCACTAGAATCATTACAAAAATTGAGAGACGCTATCGTCCAAAATATAGTAAATCGATTTAAAGCACTTTTAGATACTATAGGTTTCGTTGGCAAAGGTTTAAAACAATTATTTGCTGGTGAATTTAGAGCCGCTATGAATACAGGTAAAAAAGCAGTTAGTTCTATGGCTGATACATTCACAGGTGTAGAAAATACTATTGGTAAAACTACCGAAGCTGTGAAAGAGTTTGCAAAAGAAACTGAAAAGGAAATGAAACAGGCAGGACAAATTGCTGATATGCGAGCCGCTGCGCACAAAATGGAAAGAGATTTGCAAGTAGATGTAGCTGAAGGTAGAAGGCAAATTAACGATTTGCGTTTACAAGCAGAAGATAGAGAAAAATTTAGCGCCACTGAAAGAATTGCTTTATTGAGAGAAGCACAAGCGATAGAAGATGAATTAGCAAATAAACAAATAAAAGCAAAACAATTAGTTATAGACGCATTAAAGCAAGAACACGCTATGGGTCTTACAACAAAAGAAAGTAAAGATGAGTTAGCAAAATTAGAAGCTGAATTGATAAACCTTGACACCAGAAAATTAAGAGGGCAAAGGTTGTTACAAACACAAATAACTACAGCGTTAAATCAAGAGAAACAGCAAAAAGCAGAAGCCATAGCGCAGGAAAAAGAACAATTGCAAGGTTTAGAAGATTTTAAGCGAACTTTAAGAGAGGCAGAGGCAGATACATTAGCAGAGGAACACGCATTACAACTCGAAGATAACCAAATTAAATTTGATGAATTACAAGCGCAACTTTTAGAACAGAGAGAATTAGGTTTACTTACAGAGGAAGAATTTGAAATGTATAAAGCGCAAATTCAACTAGAAAGAAAAAAAGCAACAGACGCTTTAATTATTCAACAAGCAAAAGAAACAGAGGAGGAATTAGAGAAAGTCAGAAAAAAAGATTTAGACGACCAAATAAAAATAGCTGTCGAGGAAGAAAATATTAGACAAGCAAAATTAGGACAAGCAAAGGGGTTAATTAAAGGTTTATCAGCAATAGCAGAGTTAGGTGGTAAAAAAAGTAAAGCGTTAGCAATTGCAGGTATAGTAGTTGACCAAATATCTAGTGCTTCACAAACTATATCTAATTTAGGTATCGCTAATGCCAAGGCTGTTGCCGCTTCGCCACTTACAGCAGGACAACCATTTGTGGCGCTAAACACTATAAATGCAGTGGCAAGTATTGCTGCAGGATTAGCAGGTGCAAAAAAATCTATCGCTTCGCTTAAATCTAATACACCAAACCCAAGTGGACAAAATCCTCCACCAGACCCACCAGCACCCTCAAGCGTTTCAGCAGACTCAACGCCTGAGCCACAAAGCCCTAATTTTAGCACAATAGGAACAGCAGGTGGAAACCAAATTGCTGAAGCATTATCTAATCAGCAACCGGTACAGGCTTTTGTAGTGAGTAATGATGTTACTTCGGCACAAAGTTTAGATAGGAATATAGTTGATAGTGCTACTATCGGTTAATTTACAACATTTTAATAAAAATAAGTTTTTAAAAAAAATATTATGGACATAATTGAATTAGTAATAGATGAAAATGAGGAGTTTTCTGGTATAGACGCCATTAGTGTTGTTGAACAACCAGCAATAGAAGAAGATTTTATTGCTTTAAAAGACCAAAAGAAAATACAACTCAAAGAAATAGATAAAGAAAAGAGAATTTTAATGGGTGCTGCTTTAGTGCCAGACAGACCAATTTATCG
>Ga0163111_10001939_pt1 | contig 13017 bp, 13 predicted proteins | sample CRUFie1St18metaG_FD_109645 | JGI IMG/M metagenome (GOLD analysis project Ga0163111, IMG submission 109645) | Marine microbial communities from the Costa Rica Dome - CRUD Field 142mm St18 metaG | ecosystem: Environmental > Aquatic > Marine > Oceanic > Photic zone | place: Costa Rica: the Eastern... | reverse complement strand
CGGTAATAAGTAAGCCAATAAACACGCCAATGGTAGATAAAAATGCAGCGCTCATAATTACTACCGCAGCAAATATACTATTAAACTGTATTACTAGCAGTAGTGCCATCATTATTAGCGCTAAGCTAAAAGCAATACTTAGAAAATCAGCTGTTTCTTTTTGATTCTCCTGATCGCCTTTAAAGTTAATAATAATATTTTTGTTTAGTTCACCTTGTGCATAAGAGTTATTAATAAACTCCGTAATCTCGCTAATTTTATTATCTACTACTACACCCGGCTTAACATTGGCCTGTATAATATAACTTTGCAGGCCATTTTTACGTTGTATCTCACTAATTTTTTGCTGTGGCTTTGCTATTATAAAATTACTCAAAGGAACCACACCATTAGTAGTTTTAATACGTAAATCATCAATAGCACTAACGGTTAGGTAATCATCTGGCAGACGTACCACTATATCTATCTCCTCATTACTAATGCTACTATTATAACTATCTACCACCAAATTATTAGTTACCATGCGCACTATAGACCCCACACTTACGCTATCAGTACCAAATTTTAGTAGGTTATCTTGATTTAGCTCTAACTCCCAATCTATACCTGGTATAGGTTTACTACTCTCTATATCTTTATAATCTGTATCGGCCTCTAATAAGGCAATAAATTTATCGGTAGCTTTTAGCAGCAATTCAGGTGAGCGTGAACCTATTTGTATCTGCACAGGTTTACCAGATGCAGGGCCTTTTTTAGATTTTTCAGTCTCAATAACTATACCAACCAGATTTTTAGTGCGCTCCTTTATCTCCTCCAATATCTCATTAGCAGGACGGCGTTTTTGCCAGTTACTAAACTCTAAAAATATATTGCCAATTAAATCAGCTGGTTGGCCTTTACTGCGCCCCATCTCACCAGCGTTTGAATAAAATATCTTTATCTCACCATCTAAATCTTTAATTTTGTTATAAACTTCTTGGGTTAGATTAAAACGCTCCTCAATAGATAAATTACCGCGCGCCTTTATTTTAATTACGCTATTTTCGGGCTCAACCTCGGGGAAGAATTCCACCCCCTTACCATAATTAGCAAACAGACCCGCAAAGCCAATTAAGCATACAAAAATAATTGCTACAAAAGTACCTGGTAGTTTTAGTGTAGTAGCTACTAGTTGGCTATACTTATTAGCAAACCAACCATAGCGAGCTTTGTTTTTGCTTTGCTTGCCAAATTTACTACCAATAGCCGGTATAATAAGTAGTGCCGTAATTAATGAGCCTGCAAGGGTAACTAATAAAGTAATTGGCAAGTACTTCATAAACTGGCCAACTATACCTGGCCAAAATAATAGTGGCATAAACACTATAAGAGTGGTTAATACACTGCTAAATGCGGGTAGCACCATACGTTTAGCTGCCTTGGAGTAGGCCTCAACTTTTGTGTTACCTTCCTTTAGTTTTACATCGGCATATTCGCATACAATAGTGGCAGCATCTACAAGCATACCTACGGCTAGTACTAGGGCAAATAGCACTACTATATTCATGGTAAAGCCGCCTAAATATAAAAATATAATACCTATAAAAAACGATACCGGCACCGAGATACTAACAATACTAGCAGTATTAAAACCAACATAAATTTGATTAATAATAAACACTATTAATACAGCTAGTATTACATTATTACTTAAATTAGAAAGGCTGTCTTTTATACGAGTACTCTCATCCTGTGAGTAAGTAATTTTTAGATGTTCGGGTAAATAGGGTTGCTCTGTTTTTATAATATCTTTAACAGCCTCTATAGTTTTTATAATATTAGCCCCGGTGCGTTTTTGTACCTCTAGCACAACTGCAGGCTTACCATTAACGCGCGCTATGCGCTTTGGGTCTTTAAATGCAAAGCGTACATCTGCAATATCACCTATGCGTACTACGCTATCGCCACTACTAATTACAGGTAGTTTTTTAATATCTTCTAAATCTTGAAAAACACTTGGTACTTTTATGCTAAACTTGCCAGATTCAGCATCTAAAGAGCCTGCAGCAATTAACTTATTATTATTATGTATAACATTGTAAAGCTCCTCCACACTAAGTTGGTAGCTTTCAATAATACTAGGGTGAATTATTATCTCTATAATCTGTTTACGATCACCAGATATATCTACATTTAATACATTTGATACTGTTTCAATTTTATCATGCAAACGACGAGCTATTCCTAGGAGTGTACGTTCTGGCAATTCACCTGATAAAATAACGTTAAGCACTGGAAACAAGCTTAAATTAATTTCTGTTATTTTTGGCTCTTTAGCATCATCTGGTAGTTCTGGTTTAGCCTCATCTACCTTATTGCGTACATCTTGCAAGGCTTTATCTATATCATACCCTGCATAAAACTCTAGCTGAACGCTAGCATGGCCTAAATAAGCTGTAGAGGTTATATCTTTAATACCCTCTATGGCTCTTAAATTACGCTCTAGGGGGATGCAAATAGATTTTTCGGCATCCTCTGGTGATATACCATCCATTTGCACTGATACATACACGGTTGGTATTTGCACATCTGGTACGCTCTCTTTAGAGATTTTAAAATAGCTCATTACCCCAGATAGCAATATTATACTTACTAGCATAAATACGGCCCGGTAATGGCTTATGGCAAAATCTATTAATTTGTTCAAAATAACTCTCTAATTAGGTATATACACTGCCTGTGAGCAACTTTATACAACATAATTTTAGTAAAGCCGCCAGTATTTATGATGAAAACGCCCGCCTACAAAAGCGCATAGCGTATGAGCTTATCGCCCGTAGTGGCAAGTTTATAAAAAAAGCTAAAACCATGCTGGATATAGGCAGTGGTACAGGCTTTTTAAATGATATTTTATTAGAAAAAAATTGGGGTAAAAAATTTGATGAGCTAGATTTTAGTACTGATATGTTAGCGGCAAGTAAAGCTAAAGATAGCAACCGTAAATCTATATTAGGTAATATCAATAATTTAAAATTAGAGCCTAACGGCTATAATTTTATTGCTAGCAGTATGGCAATGCAATGGGCAGATGATTTAGCTAATACTTTTAATAGTATGCATAAAATACTAGCTAATAAAGGCGCTATAAATATTGCCTGTTTAGTAGGCAGTAGTTTGCATGAGTTGCGCAATTTAGGCCTGCCCACAATAAATTTTAAAAGCCCGCTAGAATATATGGCGCATGCAAATAAAGCTGGCTTTAAAAAAGTAAGCGTAGAAACTGAAGATATAACATACGAGTATGCCAGCTTGTTTGATTTACTGCGCAGTATAAAAAATATAGGTGCAAATTATACAGGGCAGGGTGGTATGTTAAGTAAAAGCAAGTTGGCTAAATTAGCTGATGAATATGCTGATAAATACCCAGCTGATAAAGGTGTATATGCAACTTGGCAGGTGATGTATTTAAGCTGCATTAAGTAACTTAGCAATAGGCGCAAAGCTTTTACGATGGTACTCTGTGACGCCATGTGTTAGTAGGCCATCTCTGTGTGCTTTAGTACCGTAGCCTTTGTTTTTATCCCAGGCATAGTGCGGATACTTAATATGTAACCCATCCATTATTTTATCACGAGTGACTTTGGCTATTACACTAGCTATCGCAATACTTACAAATTTTGCATCGCCATCTATCACTGCTTGCATTTTACAAGGCAGAGTAGGGAGCTTGTTGCCATCTACTAAGGCAATATCGATATTAGCTTTACTAACTACTTGCTCATAAGCTCGCTGCATAGCAAGTAGCGAGGCTTGTAATATATTTAGCTTATCAATCTCCTCGACGCTACACATGCCTATGCCATATGTAGCGGTATCTTTTATTTGGTTGTAAATTATCTCACGTTTTTTAGTGGAGATTTTTTTAGAATCATTAATGCCATGTGGTATTTTATGTCTATCTAGCACATAACAACATGCTAAAACGGGGCCACTATAGCAGCCCCGTCCTACTTCATCTATACCAGCTATTATGCCAGTATGATTATTTTCTATATCTAAATTAGGTAACACCTAGCTTAGCGTCTATCACCCATAAGTCTTAATATAGTCATAAATATATTAATAAAGGTAATGTATAGAAATAATGCACCTTCAAAAGATGCTATTTTTTCAGCTTTTTTATCACCAGCTACATGATGGTACATATTTTTAAACGCTTGCACACCGTAAGCTGTAAGGCCAACAAACACTAGGCCCCACACTGCTGAGCTTATTAGATCAAAAGTGCTGCTTTTAAAAAATATCATGTTTACAATGCTAGATAAAAACACAGCCCACATTGCCATAATTAAAAAGCTGCCCATTTTTGTTAAGTCACGCTTAGTTGTGTAGCCAAAAAAGCTCATACCTGCAAATACGGCTGCGCTAATAAAAAATGCACGAGCAATACTAGCGTTAGTATATACTAAAAATATACTAAACATAGATAAGCCCATACATGTGGCATATCCCCAAAATATTACGTTTGCCATAGTTACAGATTTACGATGTAATCCAAAAAAGTAACCAAGCCATGGTACTAGTGGGCAAAATGCTACTATCATAAATAGGGTAGTTGGTTGGCCAGTGCGGTAATCAAACATTTGTTGTAAAAATGTTTGCGATTGGCTAGCAAAATAAGCAATAGCGCCTGTAATAGTTAGGGCTACTGCCATGTAATTAAATATGCGTATCATATGTGCACGCAGGCCAGCATCAATTTGCTCTTGGCTCTGTACGCCTGTGCTTGTGTTATATTTTGTGTAATCTACTGCCATAGTTATCTCCTTATACTATTAATTGTAATAGTTTTTGCGCTATTTTCAAGTTGTTGCCAAGCGTTTTTGGTTGTAATGCAGGTAAAATTCTAATAAAAATCGGCAAAATTTAATTAATATGTCTGCAAAACAAGATCATCCATTTCACTTAGTGGATCCCAGCCCGTATCCATTTTTAACCTCATTTGCATTTTTAATTGCCGCCTTAGGTGGTGTTTTTGCAATGCATGGGGAGCCATTTGGCACATATACATTAGGTGCTGGTTTAATTGCATTATTAGCATGCGCATGGGGCTGGTGGGCGGATGTAATTAAAGAGGGCAATAAAGATAAAGCCCACACCCCAGCAGTGCAAAATGGGCTACGTATGGGGATGGCCTTGTTTATATTGTCGGAGCTGATGTTTTTCTTTGCGTTCTTTTTCTCTTATTTTAGCTCAGCATTAATACCTGTAGACATACTAGATGGTTTTTGGAGTGTAAAAGAGGGTGTATTCCCACCTGAAGATGTAAAAACTTTTAATCCATGGGATTTGCCATTAATAAATACATTAATATTATTGCTATCAGGTACTACATGTACTTGGGCGCATCATGCTATTGTGCATGGTAACAAGCAAGAGGGAGTTAAGGCATTGGCCATAACTGTAGGTTTAGGTGTTATGTTCTCTATTTTGCAAGTGGTTGAATATGGCCACGCCGCATTTGGATTTAGTGATAATAATTATAGCAGCAACTTTTATATGGCGACGGGCTTTCATGGCCTACATGTAATTATTGGCACAATATTTTTAGCTGTAAATTTAGTACGCTTAATAAAAGATAATTTTGATGAGAAAAACCATCTAGGTTTTGAATTTGCCGCATGGTACTGGCATTTTGTAGATGTAGTTTGGTTGTTCTTGTTCGTCTTCGTTTATATCTGGGGTAGATAAGTTTTAATTTTAAATAGGTAATAGATATGGAAACTCAAGGAAGAGGAAAACTATATAATAATATTTTAGAAACAATTGGTGACACTCCATGCGTTAAATTAAATAAAATAGCTGACGAATACGGTGCAGTAGCAAATGTATACGCAAAGCTAGAGTTTTTTAATCCACTTGCATCAGTAAAAGATAGGCTGGCCCTATCAATGGTGGAAGAGGCTGAAAAATCCGGCAAATTAAACAAAGACGCCGTAATAGTAGAGCCAACCAGTGGTAATACTGGTATTGCATTAGCATTTGTATGTGCAACTAAAGGCTATAAGCTCATACTTACTATGCCAGAAAGTATGAGTATTGAGCGCCGTAAAATGTTAAGTATTTTAGGTGCAGAGTTAGTATTAACACCAGCTGCTAAAGGTATGGGTGGCGCGATAGCAAAAGCGGAAGAAATTTTAAAAGAGAATCCAGATGCAGTATTACTACAGCAATTCCAAAATCCTGCTAATCCGCTGATACACCGTAACACTACAGCTAATGAGGTGTATAACGATACAAATGGTGAGATTGATATATTTGTAACTGGCGTAGGTACTGGTGGTACACTTACTGGTACTGCACAAGTATTAAAAGAGAAAAAGCCTGGCATACAAGTTGTAGCGGTGGAGCCAGAGGATAGCCCAGTACTTAGTGGTGGCCAACCAGGCCCACATAAAATACAAGGTATAGGCGCAGGTTTTGTGCCAGATGTATTAGAGACTGGCTTAATTGACGAAGTATTTAAAGTATCCAACCCGACTGCTTTTGAAGCTGCACGCAAGATAGCAAAAACAGATGGTATACCAGTGGGTATCTCATCTGGTGCTACAGTACATGCTGCATTAGAAATTGCAAAACGCCCAGAAAACAAAGGCAAAACCATAGTAGTTATAGTAGCTAGCTTTGCTGAGAGGTATTTATCAACTGCTTTATTTGAGGATCTTGGATAATAACAACCGTTATGCTCGTAATATAATATTGCCAGAAATAGGCAAAAATGGGCAAAAAAAACTAAACCACGCTAAAATTTTAGTAATTGGAGCAGGCGGTTTAGGCGCACCTGCATTGTTATATTTAGCTGCTGCGGGTATTGGCAATATAGGCATAGTTGATAATGATATAGTAGCTATATCCAACCTACAGCGGCAAATATTATATGATGAGTATTTTATCGGCCGCCCCAAGGTAGAAGTAGCAGAGGAAAAACTAAAAGAGTTAAACTCTGAAATAACTACAAAAACTTATAAGCAATATTTTAGTAAAGAATGTATGCATATTCTAACAGAATATGATTTAGTTTTAGATTGTACTGATAATCATAAATCTCGCTTTGTAATTAACCAAGCATGCGTAAAATACAATAAACCACTTGTATATGGTGCAGCAATGGGTTGGCAAGGCCAAGTAGCAACACTTACAGGCCAGCCATGCTTACAATGTTTTTATGAGGAGCCAGCTTTAGCGACTATAGATACTTGCGAGCGCAATGGTATATTAGGTGCTGTAACAGGTATAATCGGTAGTATGCAAGCGCAAGAGGCTATCAAATATATTTTAGGTATTAAACAAGCTGAAGAATTGATTATTTATAACGGACTTGATAATAGCTTTAAAAAATTAAAATTAGTTAGAGACCAACAATGCTCGGTATGCAAAAACCAACCTTAAATATAGTATTAGTCGAGCCAGATATACCGTGGAATACAGGGGCAATTGGCCGCACATGTGTGGCATTAAATTTACGCTTAATATTAATCCACCCTATAGGGTTTAGTACTGATGAAAAGGCAGTGCGCCGTGCAGGGCTAGATTACTGGCAACATGTAGATTTAGTAGAGTATCAAAACTGGCAAGAGTTTTTAGAAAATGAACAGCCAGAGAATACATTTTTATATACAATAAGTGGTGATAAAAACTTCTTCGATGCTCAGTATAAAATAAATAGCTATCTGGTATTTGGATCTGAAAGCAAAGGCTTGGATGAATTTTACCATGAGGCCTATCGCGATAATTTGTATCAAGTACCAATGTTTTCTGATAAAATACGCTCATTAAACTTAGCAAACACTGCAACCGCTGTAATTTATGAGGCCATTAGACAAATCAAATTCACCTGAGTTACTAGATTTAACCTGTGATTTAATAAAGTGTAAATCAGTTACCCCTGACGAGGGCGGTGCATTAGATTTAATAACTAACTATCTGGAGCCACTAGGTTTTACTTGCACAAGGTTACCATTTGCGGAGGTAGATAATTTATACGCACGTTACGGCAATAAAGGCAAAAACCTATGTTTTGCTGGGCATATAGATGTAGTACCACCAGGCGATGAGGCAAAATGGAACACCAAGCCTTTTGAACCAACTATAATAGATGGCATATTATACGGCCGTGGTGCAAGTGATATGAAGGCAGCAATCACGCCATTTATGGTGGCGGTTAAGGAGTATATAAAAACAACCCCAGATTGCTCTATTAGTTTTTTAATCACTAGCGATGAGGAGGGGCCAGGCATAAACGGTACTAAAAAAGTGCTAGAGCATCTGCAAAATACTGGCGAAAAAATTGATGCTTGCATAGTAGGTGAGCCCACAAGCGTAGACAAAGTTGTAGATACCATAAAAGTAGGGCGCAGAGGCAGCATTACTGGTTGGCTAACCGTTAATGGCACGCAAGGGCATGTTGCTTACCCGCAATTGGCGGATAACCCAAATGCTATATTGGTAGATATATTAGCGCAGTTACAAGCGCTAGAGCTAGATAACGGCAATGAATTTTTTGATGCTAGTAATTTAGAGGTAACATCTATCGATGTAGGTAATAATATTACTAACTTAATACCAGCTCAGGCTAAAGCTGTGTTTAACATTAGGTTTAATGATGAGCATAGTAGCGATAGCTTAAAAGATAAGCTAGATACTATTATCAGCAAATACCCGCAAGCTAGTGTAGAATATAAAGTAAGTGGGGAATCATTTATCACTAAAAATGATAGTTTAGTTGATATAGCTGCTAATGCTGTTGAGCAAATAGTTGGTGCTAAGCCAGTACTTAGTACATCTGGTGGTACATCGGATGCACGTTTTATAAAGAATTACTGCCCAGTAGTGGAGTTAGGCTTAACTAACGCGACTGCACATAAAGTAAACGAGTGTGTGAGAGTAGATGATTTGTATGTTTTACAAAATATCTACTACCAGGTTATGCGTAACTACTTTGCTTGACCAGCTAGTAATACTAAAGTATTTTACCATCCATGCTAAAGCCCAGTAAAGATTGGATTAAACTATACAAAGATATGCTACTTATCAGGCGCTTTGAGGAGAAATCAGGGCAGCTATATGGTATGGGTTTAATAGCAGGGTTTTGCCATTTATATATAGGGCAAGAGGCCGTAGTGGTGGGTATGCAAGCTTGTATTACTGATAAAGATAGCACAGTCACAAGTTACCGTGACCATGGCCATATTATTGCTAGTGGTATTGAGCCTAAAGAGGTAATGGCAGAGCTTACTGGCCGTGCTACTGGTTGTAGTAAGGGTAAAGGTGGCTCTATGCATATGTTTAACATACCTGGCAAGTTTTATGGTGGGCATGGTATTGTTGGTGCCCAGGTACCAATTGGTAGTGGTTTAGCTTTTGCGCATAAATACCAAAATGACGGTGGGTTATCTGTAACATACTTTGGTGATGGTTCAGCCAACCAAGGCCAGGTTTATGAAAGCTTTAATATGGCCAAACTATGGAACCTACCAGCTATATATATTATTGAAAATAACATGTATGCCATGGGTACATCGGTGGAACGCTCCGCCGCTACTACAGAGTTTTATAAGCGTGGCTGCAGCTTTGGTATAGAGGGCATACAAGTAGATGGTATGGATGTATTAAAAGTGATAGAGGCCGGACAAAAAGCAGTAAAACATGTGCGCGATGGTAAAGGCCCAATTATATTAGAGATGAAAACATATCGCTACCGTGGACACTCTATGAGTGACCCGGCTAAATACCGCACTAAAGAAGAAGTAGCTGATTATAAAGAAAACAAAGATCCAATAAGTACTTTTGCTAAAAAGATTATTGCTAATAAGCTAGCGACTGAGGAAGAGCTAAAAGAGTTAGATAAGCAAATTAAAGCCCAGATTAAAGAGGTTGAACAATTTGCTAAAGATAGCCCACTACCAGATGAAAGTGAGCTCTATACAGATATTTATACGGAAATTTAAATGGCACGGATTACAGTTAGAGAAGCATTAAGAGATGCAATGGCCGAGGAGATGCGCAAGGATGAAAGCGTATATGTAATGGGTGAAGAAGTAGCTGAGTATCAAGGTGCATATAAAGTTACACAGGGCTTACTGCAAGAATTTGGCGATAAGCGCGTAATTGATACTCCAATTACTGAGCATGGCTTTGCGGGTTTAGCTATAGGCTCTGCATTTGCTGGCCTGAAGCCAATTGTTGAGTTTATGACATTCAATTTTGCTATGCAGGCAATTGATCAAATAATAAACTCTGCCGCTAAAACAAATTATATGAGTGGTGGACAAGTTACATGCCCAATAGTATTTAGAGGGCCAAATGGTGCCGCATCACGCGTGGGTGCACAACATAGCCAATGTTATGCCGCTTGGTATGCGCATATACCTGGTTTAAAAGTAATAGCACCATATGATGCACAAAATGCAAAAGGCTTATTAAAATCTGCAATTTTAGACCCAAACCCAGTAATATTTTTAGAAAATGAGCTATTATATGGTGAAAAATTTGATATAGCAGATGATGTTGAGCCAATACCACTAGGCCGTGCCCAAATAGTAAAAAAAGGTAGTGATATTACTATAGTTACTTTTTCAATAATGGTAGGTAAATGCTTAGAGGCTGCTAAGCAATTAGAGGAAGAGGGAGTAAACGCAGAAGTAATAGATTTACGTACCTTGCGCCCGCTTGATATTGATACCGTGCTATTTAGTTTACGCAAAACTAATAAGATAGTTTTTGTAGAAGAGGGCTTCCCTTTTGCAGGAGTAGGTGCTGAGCTCACAACACAGATAGTGGAAAAAGCTTTTGATGATTTAGATGCGCCAATAGGCAGAGTAGCAGGTAAAGATGTACCACTACCATATGCTGAGAACCTAGAAAAACTAGCCTTACCACAAGTACAAGATATTGTGGATAAAGCGCTAGAAACTTGTGGCAAATAACAAATAATAACAAACTTTGCTAAAAATTGTCATAAATGGTAGTATTACCTTATGAATATCTCACTCACACCTGAACTGGAAAAAATAGTAAACCAACAAGTAGAATCTGGCATGTATAGCAATGCATCAGAGGTTATACGTGATGCACTGCGCACATTTGTAGACAAAAAACTCAGTCGTAAAGCTAAAAAAGAGCTGTATAATGATTGGCTACGATCTGAACTAAAAGAGGCGTTAGAGCAAGCTGAAAGAGGTGAATTTGTTGAGTTTGATATGGAAGACACATTAAAGCGCTCAAGGATACGTAATAAAGAGTATTTTGATGAAGAGATATAAAATTATCAATACTTTAAAAGCCCAAAGAGATCTTGATAGTATATCAGATTACACTGTAATAAATTGGGGTGTTAAGCAGCATGATAAGTATATGGATGGCATAAAAAAGCGTGTATTATATTTGCAAAATAAACCGCTGAACTTTGCTAAAAAACATGACGAGATCGCTACTGGCCTATGCTCAGTAAATTACAAAAGCCATAAGATATTTTTTATGGTAAGTGATGATGCTGTTAGGATATTAAGGGTACTCCATAACTCTAGCGATTGGCAAACCAAACAATTTTAATAAAATGAACCAAGCAAAAAAACTCTACATAAAAAGCTATGGCTGTCAGATGAACTTTTATGATAGTCATAAGGTTAAAGAGCTTATGCAGCCGCATGGCTATACAACTACTGAATCAAAAGAGGATGCAGATTTAATAGTATTAAATACTTGCCATATACGTGAAAAAGCAGCTGAAAAAGTATACTCAGAGCTTGGACGCATAAAGAAAGAATCAAAAGATAAAGCACAAGTAGTAGTTGCCGGCTGTGTTGCTCAAGCAGAGGGCGATGAAATATTAAAACGTGCCAATAATGTGGATTATGTAGTTGGCCCGCAAAGCTTGCATCAACTACCACAAATGCTTGCCCGTAATATAGCTAATACCCAGCTAGAGATGCCACCTAATGAAAAGTTCGATGCGTTACCAGAGCAAACATTAGGGCAGGGTGCATCAGCTTTTTTAAGTGTGCAAGAGGGGTGCGATAAATTTTGTACATTTTGCGTGGTACCTTACACACGCGGTGCTGAATATAGTAGGCCAGTAACTGATATATTAAAAGAAGCACAGCAATTAGTAGATAAAGGAGCCCTAGAAATTAATTTACTAGGACAAAACGTAAATGCTTACCATGGTGAGGGGTCAAATGGCAATATTTGGAGTTTAGCTCAATTACTTGAGGAGATTGCAAAAATTGATGGTCTGCAGCGTTTAAATTACACTACCTCCCACCCGCGGGATATGAGTGATGATCTAATAAATCAATATGCAACTAATAAAAAGCTAATGCCTTTTTTACACCTACCAGTGCAAGCTGGCAGCGATAAAGTGCTAAAAAGTATGAATCGCAAGCACAAGGCTGATTTGTACTTAGATATAATTAACAAATTACGCAAAGCTAATCCTAATATTGCATTTAGTAGTGATTTTATTGTTGGGTTTCCTGGTGAAAGCGATGCAGATTTTGAAGATACTCTAAACTTGGTAAAAGGGGTGAATTATGCGCAATGCTATAGTTTTAAATATAGCAAACGCCCGGGCACCCCAGGTAGTGTACGTGATGACCAAGTGCCAGAAGAGATAAAGGATGAGCGCCTACAACGTTTACAAGCATTGCTAAACCAACAGCAATTTGAATTTAATAATAATAGCGTAGGCAGAACTATGCAGGTTTTGTTTCATAAATCTGGCAAACATGATGGGCAGATAATTGGTAAATCGCAATATATGCAATCTGTAATTATTGAGGGCGCTGATAGCTTAATTGGTACTATGCAAAATGTAAAAATCACTAAAGCTGGCGATAATAGCGTACATGGTGAGCTAGTAAATTAATTGTGCCTAATATAATTGATATATTAACTCAAGCTGGTGATTGGGACTTAAAAGAGCAATCTATTATTGATACCATAGAGCATGTAACCAATAGGCTTTGTAAGGAGGATATT
>Ga0163111_10001938_pt1 | contig 13018 bp, 13 predicted proteins | sample CRUFie1St18metaG_FD_109645 | JGI IMG/M metagenome (GOLD analysis project Ga0163111, IMG submission 109645) | Marine microbial communities from the Costa Rica Dome - CRUD Field 142mm St18 metaG | ecosystem: Environmental > Aquatic > Marine > Oceanic > Photic zone | place: Costa Rica: the Eastern... | reverse complement strand
GGTTCCGCAAGTATTAGATCTCCCAACATTGCAAAACTTGCTGTTACCCCTCCTGTCGTGGGATGTGTGAGTAATGGCATATAAAGTAGATTTTTCTCTTTATGTTTTTTTAACGCGCCCGATATTTTGGCCATCTGCATTAGGCTTAACATCCCTTCCTGCATTCTTGCTCCGCCTGATGCGCAAACAATAAGGATGGGATAATTTTCTTTAGTTGCCTTCTCTATTATCCTTGTAATTTTTTCTCCAACTACAGATCCCATTGATCCTCCCATAAATCTAAAATCCATTACGGCTAGAGCTAGTGGCATGGAATTAATTGAACAAAAACCTGTAATGACTCCATCTCGTAACCCAGTCCCTGCCTGACTTTCTTTAATGCGATCAGCATAAGATCTTCTATCCTTAAAACCAAGGGGATCTGTAGGACTTAATAAGACATCAAACTCTTTAAATGAATTTTTATCAGCTATTATTTTGATCCTTTCTTTGCTATTAATTCTATTATGGTGACTGCAATTACTGCATACGTTAAAGTTTGATACTAAATCTTTTCTATAGGCTACTTGAGAACATTCTGAACATTTAACCCACAATCCATCGCTTTCATCTGTATCTTGGGAAACTTTCCCAACAAATTGATCTTTTCGCCTTGCAGCAAACCAGTCGATTAAAGACACGAAATCCTCTTTTTTTCTATTTAAGTCTAAAAATGGTACCTTTATCAAGAAATATATATAAAATATGAAATTCTACTAATCTCAAAACTTTTTTTATTTCAATATAACCTTTTGATATCTATATCTTTTATAGCGGCATATAGTTTTTAGTATTATTTATTTCTAAAAATAAAAATTTAAGTATGGTTTTTTTCCTCTATCATTTTATGAATAATTGGAGTAAGAATAAGTTCCATGGCAAAACCCATTTTCCCTCCATTTACGACAATGCTTGTAGGACTTGACATAAATGAATCATGAATCATTCCGAGTAAATATTGAAAGTCAATTCCCCATTTTTCTCTAGCACCTTTGCGGAAATGTATTATTACAAAACTTTCATCTGGTGTAGGAATATTTCTACATATAAATGGATTGGACGTATCAATAGTGGGAATTCTTTGGAAATTAATATCTGTTTTGCTAAATTGTGGGCATATGTGATTTATATAATCAGGCATTCTTCTTAAAATAGTATCAACTATAGTCTCGGCTGAATATCCTCTTTCAGCATTATCTCTATGAATTTTTTGAATCCACTCTAAGTTAGTTATTGGCACAACTCCAACAAGTAAGTCCGCATAAGAAGCAACATCGTATCCTCTACCCTCAACACCACCATGTAAACCTTCATAGAAAAGAACATCTGTCCCTTCTGGGATATCTTCCCATGGGGTAAATTGACCAGGTTCTAGATTAGTTCCAAGTCTTGTATTATGTTCTTCTGCTTCTTCTGGACTGTGAAGATAATACCTCTTCTTACCTCCTCCAGTTTCACCATATATCTTAAAAAGTTCTTCTAGTTTGTCAAAAAGATTAGCTTCTGGACCAAAGTGAGAAAAGTTTTCTCCTTTAGAAAGTGCTTCTGCCATAGCTTTTTTCATAGGCATTCGCTCGAATCTGTGATAACTGTCCCCTTCAACAACAGCAGGGACAATATCTTCTCTAGCAAAAATATGCTCAAAAGCTCTTTTTACTGTACTTGTTCCTGCACCTGAAGATCCCGTTACAGCGACTACTGGATGACGTTTAGACATTTTTTAAAAACAATATCTAATAATTCTGACAGGTCATATGCCCTCTTTTAGTTCTAATTAAAAATATTTTTTAATTTATTAATTTTTTAATTAAATTTCTTCAACTATTTTTTCCCCTATTTCACTGCAAGAAAGAACCTTACAACAACCATTGTCTAAATCTAAAGTTCTAAATCCTTTTGATAAAACATTATCAATAGCTCTTTCTATATTTTCGGCAGCTTCTTTTTCATTAAGCCCAATTTTTAACATCATTGAAGCCGATAAAAGCATTGCAATAGGATTTGCTATATTTTTTCCAGCTATGTCGGGAGCTGATCCATGAACTGGTTCAAAAACTCCAGGCCCATAATTATTTAGAGATGCTGAAGGAAGCATGCCAATAGATCCCGTTAACATTGCAGCTAAATCACTTAAAATATCACCAAATAAGTTACTAGTTAGAATTACATCAAATTGACTAGGATCTTTAACTAGTTGCATCGCAGCATTATCTACGTACATATTACTTAATGACAGGCCTTTTTCTTTAGAGGTGACATTGAATACGGTTTCCCTCCATAATTGGCTAACTTCTAATACGTTTGATTTATCAACAGAACATATTTTTTTATTCCTTTGATTTGCTATTTTTATTGCTATGTCTGTAATTCTTTTTATTTCTGTGTAGTCGTAAACCATCGTATTGAACGCTTTTGGCACTTCGATATTATTTATATATCCTCTTGGCTTACCAAAATAAATCCCGCTTATTAATTCTCTTACCACTACAAGATCTACATTTTCTACAATCTCTTTTTTTAAAGAACTTGAATCTATTAATGATTTTCTTATTTTTACTGGTCTTATATTTGCGAAAAGATTTAATTCAGATCTTAACTTTAGAAGACCACTTTCTGGTCTCAATTCCCTAGGAAGGGAATCATATTTCATATCTCCAACGCAAGCTAGGAGTACTGCATCACTTTTCTTACATTTATCTAATGTTTCTTCTGGAGCTGGGGCACCATATTTCTCGTAAGCGATGCCACCGAATAAATGCTCATTTATCTCAATATCAAAATTATATTTTTTTGAAATCTTATTTAATACATTGACTGAAACTGAAGATATTTCTGGCCCAATACCATCACCTGATAACAAAGCAATTTTATATTTCTTCATGTAATTTTTTGTTTACTAAAACAATAATTTATTTATTGTCGAGTTGTCTAAGTTTTTTTGCTAAATCGGGTAATTTTTTAAAAATACTTGAACTCCTTAACCAAGATTTATTTTTCATCGCAGGAAATCCACTTATTACCTCTCCATCTTCAATATCACAATGAATACCACATTTTGAACTTGCTATTACGTTATTTCCCACTTTAACCCTATTATTCACACCGACTTGCCCAGCCAATATTACACCATTTCCAATTATTGCTCCCCCTGCTATCCCTACTTGTGCTGCGAATGCACAATTTTTACCAATTCTTACGCCGTGACCAATTTGTACTAAATTATCAATTTTTGTTCCTTCATCAATAAAGGTAACTCCTACTGCAGGTCTATCAACACAACAATTTGTTCCTATTTCGACAAAACTCATTATGTTTACCCCACCTTTTTGTGGCATCTTTATCCACTTTCCGTCTTTAGGGATAAAACCAAAACCCTCAGATCCAATAACAGTATTAGAATTTATAACGCAATTATTCTCAAGGATAGTATTCTCATAAATCACGCAATTATGATGGATTATATTTTTATGCCCTATTTTTACATTACCTTCAATTGATGTTCCTGAGAGAATTTTATTATCATTACCGATGGTGGTATTTTCTCCTATGTAGACATGAGGTCCAACGTAGCAATTTTTACCAATTTTGGCTGTTTTATGTATTACTGCCCTATGATCAATTCCTGGATTTAAAATAATATTTTTATATAGAAAATCTAATACTTCTGCAAATGCAATTCTTGGATTTTCTACAATTATGTTTGAAATATTGAGTGACTTTAGAGAATTAATTATTTCATCACTATTAGGAATAATGATCGCTGATACTTTGGACTTATCTAAATTCATTTTCAAGATATTATTTTCCTCCAAAAATGATATTTGATTAATTTTTGCTTTATCTAAAGAAGCAGCATCTTCTATATTTATATCTTCAATAATATTTGCAGAAATAAATTTAGAATTCCCCTTTTTTATTTGTTCAATGAGATTACTTAATAGCATTTTCTGTCTTTAAATTCTTTTTAAGTGAGAGCAAGGACATCCCTATGTACGACAATTATTGAAGAATTATTATTTTCTTTATCATTTATAATTCTTTTTAATATATCGCTACTTATAGATGTTATACCTTTTGCAACTTCTTTATTTTCTGTAGTTACAATTTTAACAGCTTGATTAACTGTAAAATTTCCTTCTACATTTTTTACTCCAACAGCTAGAAGAGAAGCTCCTTTTTTTTTAATAGCGTGACAAGCACCTTCATCTAAAGTGATTTTTCCAACAGTTTGAATTGCATGCGAAAGCCAGCTTTTTTTGTTACCTATTGGTTTCTCTACTGGATGAAATAAAGTTCCAATTTTATTCTCTTTGAAAATATTTTCTAAATTTTTTTCATTTCTACCATCTACTAATTGAACTTCAACTCCTCCTTTTGTTGCTATTTCAGCTGCTTGTAATTTGGTTGTAATACCGCCTGTGCCCCATTTATTATGAATGTTTTTAGTGTTTCCATCTTTGATTTTTTTTAATTCCTTATTATGAACCTCTCTAATTGGATGTGCATCTTTATTCTTTTTTGGATCTTTTGAATACAAATTTTCTATGTCAGTTAGTAGGATTAATTTATTAGCATTTATTGCTAAAGCAACTAAAGCAGAAAGAGTATCATTATCCCCATATTTAAGCTCTTCATTGGAGATAGAGTCATTTTCATTAACTATTGGAATTACGTTTAAATCGATTAATTTTTTAAATGTTCTTGATGCATTCTTGAATGATTCTCGAGAATTAAAATCAGCTTTAGTTATTAGGATCTGGGCAACTTTATGACCAAATTTTTTAAAAGTTTTATCATATAAAGTCATTAAATTTACTTGTCCAACTGCAGCAACAGCCTGCAATGTACTTAATTCATATGGTCTACTTTGAAGATTTAATTTTTTGCAGCCTAATCCAACAGCACCACTAGTTACTAAAACTATCTTATTTCCCTCTAAAAGAAAGTTAGTAAAAGATTTGCTGAGGGTTTCAATTACTTCTTCTGTAGATGCATTATCAGTTCCTCTTAGAATACTTGTTCCAATTTTAATGACCCAGGTTTTCATTTTAATAAAAAAGAAATTAATTTTTCTATTAATAACGTTAAATTAAATTTAATAGGCGATCCATTTCTGTTTAATCGCTTTACTAATATTGTTTTTATATTACATCTATTTCCAACTATTATATCTGTAAATATTCTATCTCCAATAATAGCTATATTTTTTGATTCACAATCTACTTCACTTATTGCATGTAGTGTAGATTTCTTTCTGGGTTTTAGTGCATTAAATTTATATTTAATCTTTAATTCTCTAGCTATTTTTTCAATACGCTCTTTTGAAGGATTATTACTAATTAAGTATAAGGAGAAAAATTTCTTGGACTCGATTATCCAATTTTTTACATTATCTGGGATATTCTTTGATTTCCTACTTATTAAAGTACCATCAACATCAATTAATAAACAATTAATTCCTTCTTTTTTAAGCTTGGAATGTGAAATATCATATATAGGTAATTTTGAATCCCAATAGACTTTTACGATTGACCTCATTAATTTCAAAAACTATTTTTTTCAATCTCTGCTTCAATTAATGGTTGAATTTTATCAAACTCATCATCTTCTATTAATATTGCCCCTTTATTTTTTAATTTACCAACTATAAAAAATGGATCTAATGGAATATATAAACCATATTCTTCCTCTAACAAATTAAAGTTTACTAGCAACTCATAGGTTTCACTATCATCATCAAGTTCTTCTTCCTCTAATTCATCAAAAATTGGTTCTTCTAGTTCCCCTGACACTGTTAACGTTACGGCGGATCTAATAAGTTTTAAATCATGTTCTTGAAGTACGGCATCAGCATTTTTTAAGATTTGTTCATTCTTTTCTACTTTTTCGATTAATAAAGGTTCATCCTTTTCATTTATCTTAAAAAGACTTACTGGCGTATCAACTGGAGTTAATAATGCATATTCTTCTCCGTTAACATTTACTAATTGTTCTAGAAAGCAAAATAATTCATTACCATTTGAATCATTCAAAATTATTGTCTGTGCCTCATAATTATCTTTAGAATTAATTTCTTTCATTTTAATTTTTCAAGTATATTTTAATACTAATATTTTATTTGTTCTTTACCTACTAATTCTCTTAATTCGGGACCTTCTTTGATCCATTGATCGAGGATTATTTTTGCTGAATAACTATCAATTAAACCAGATTTATCTTTTTTGATTCCAAATTTATTTGTAGACTCCCAAGTTGAACTATGCTCATTTACTAGAGAAAATGGAAGTTTTAATTCATAGGCAAGAAATTCACTATATGTTTTACAATCAAATGCTTGTGGCGTCATATCACCTTTTTCACTAAGCGGAATTCCAACAATAAAACCTTTTATATTGAGTTTTTTAATATGGTTTCTAATTATTTCAATCTCTCCTTTATTTTTTAATCTACTTACAGCAGGAAGAATATTTGATGTAATACATAGTTGATCACAATAAGCTAATCCTATCCTTTTAGTTCCAACATCAAAACTTAAAATAGACCTTTGTTTGGGTTTACAAAATTTCACTTTGACTTGAGAGGAAAAGGAGAGGGATAAGGATTTCCTTTTGGACTTAATTTCTCAAATATAGATTCTAAGGATTGATTTATTTTATTAACTTGTTTAGATTCATTCTTGACGATGGTGTTCCTTATGAGAACAATTTCATTTGAAATTTCTTTTAAGTCACACTCCTCTAAAAAAGAATTTAATTCTAAATTTTCTTTATTAGTTTTTAAAATAGAATCAGGGGTTCTTGCATAAAATCTACTTAAAAATTCCTTCAAAATGGGATTAAATCTACTATCCCAATATTTACTTAAAGTTAATGTATAAATATCGTCGTTTGGATAATTTATATCTTTTAATATGGTACTTATAACTGAATTTTTATAGATCAAGGCGCCACTATTTATGTTATTTCTTTTGAGAATATCTTTTTGATCGAAATCTAAAATATTCCTTATTAAGGGCGATTGGTTAGATCTTATGAAATTTGAAACCTTGACAATATTTATTTTATTAATTTCTTGAAATTCCTTAATAAATTTGTAACCAGGAGAAGTATTCTTTTTTGATTTATCTATATAATTGTTTTTCCAAAGTTTAATTTCTTCTGAAGGTTGAAACCCTAATTCTCTTGAAATTGATATAAGGTCACTATTGTTGATCTCGGAATTAATTAACCAGCTTGAGGTCTTTATATCTGTAATTGAAATACATTTTTTTATTAATCCTAAAGTTAACTCTTTTTCTGTTAATAAACATTCATTATTAAATAACCTAGGTTCTGATATTTTTAAACAAGTTTCTTTATCATTTAATGGGAAAATATTTAAATATCCAATTATTTTATTTCCATCTTTGGCAATAATGCACTTATTCTTATTTTTTTTTAAATTATTTATGAATATTTTTAAGTCATCAAAAGTGTTAACTATTGCCATTTTTAAAAACCAATTATTTAACTCTTTATTTTTAATATCTAATAAAAGGTTTATGTGACGGATATGTAGTTCTTCATAAGTTATTTTAATATCCTTATGAGAATTCAAAAAGGTAAAACTATCTTTTTTCATTTACTTTTTATTCCTTATTAATACTATAGGAGTTTTTTCATCACCATTGCCTGCAGGATTTACCTTTAAGTTTTTTTTGAGTATTTTATTCAATGATGCATTTGAACTTGCTAAAACTTTTACTTTCCCAAGGTCATTTACATCAACAACGGCAACATCTATTTTTAGATACTTTGATACCTCTGCACAAAATAATTTTGAATTTATTGGACCCATAACTATGCTTTTATCATATGGTGTTACTGTGCCACTAATATCATCGATTAGTGAAGATTCGGCTCCTGTAAGTCTATAAAATACTCCTTTAATTCCAATTAACTTAAAGAATAATCCTATAATTAATGATATGGTTACTCTTGTTATACCTATCTTATTTATTAATAGTTGCATTCCACAAGCTGTTGCTAGACTACTAGTTGGGTGAAAGAAATAACATAATAATTTAGTAAAAAAATTATATTCTATATTTTCTGGTGATGTGTACCTATTTTGCATTATTGCTAATGGACTCTCACCTATGGTCAAAATATCATTTGGTTTAACTACATCCTTGCAGTAATCAATTACTGTATCAACTGCATTATCGAATCCACCCAGTAGGTCTGTTTTGATGGCTAAAGCCTCAAAATTTTCATTTAGAGGAATTTTAATTAACTCGCTTTCTTTTTGCTTATGGCGATCTAAATTCACTAGAAAACAATCCTTTTTCTTAGTTAATCCAAAATGGCCATAATTTTCCCAGAATACTTTTAACCAAAGATATTTTATTTTGTTTCTTAAATCATTATTTTTAAATTTATAAATTATTTTAATAATTATTTCAGAATTTGATTTAATAATAGTGGTTGGCCAATAATTATTTATATTTTTTTCTGAGGATCCTTCTAGGATATAAATATTCTCCTCATAATTTAAATTTTTTAAGCATTTATTGCCTTTACTTTTAAAAAAGTCTAATTCTAAATTTAAGTTTGGAATCATTGTTTCTTTTTCTTTACTTTTGTTTATTATTTTTAAATCAATAATTATTTCATAAAAACTTTCTTTTCTTTTGATTTTATAATCCAAGGGTAATAAAAATAAATTAGATTTTGGTAAGTTTTTTAGGCACAGATCAAACAAAATTAAAAATATTATGCCAAGAAAAATTATATTTATGAATAACATTTGCTTTAAATCAAATTAGATTTTTTTGTTTGAATTTTTTTCTGAAACTATACTGTTATATTCATTGAAGCTTTCAACTGAAAATGTTGAGTCATTAATTTTTATACCTTTTATTTCTCCTATAATTTTGTTTAAATCATCAATATCTACCTTTCCTGTTTCGTCAAATTTAACCTCACCATCACCATTAAGAATTATTGTTTGTGGGATTAAACCATTCCAATAGAATTTAGGCTGACTTGGATCCTCAGAATCAGCTTCATTTTGTAATTCATCTGTGGTTAAAGGAATAATATCGATATTGTTCTTCCATATTAAATCTAGACCAGAAATTACTGGTGCCATCGCTTTGCTATCAGAACTATCATCAAGGTAAAAAAAGAGAATTGAGATCCTTTTATTTTTTAAAGATTCCTTTATTGTTGTTTGAGGAGGAACTAATGATCCATTCCCGGCATATATTGGAAAAATGTTGCCATCATAACTATTAGTATCTCTTGAAGCATATGCTGGTGAGATACTTAAAAAAAATAAGATTATTAGTAAATATTTAAATATCTTCATTGATTTTAAAAAATTACTTAGAACTAGACCTTCCTAATCCCTGAAGTATACCTTTCCCTACTAATCCAATTGCCTTCCCAACCACTTTTGTAAGGAAAGTAACGAAAAGGTTACCAAGATATTTTACTGCAATTTCTAATTGTGGGGCTACAGCATCTCTTATCTCCACCAATAAAGTGACTTGTTTTTGTATCCATTCTAAATTCTCTAATTCTTTCTCTCTATTCTCATTTTTAAAATACCTGGTAAATTTATTTTCTATTATGTCGATATATTCTCTTTTACTTTCATATAGATATATTGGCATATAGATATATTCATGCCATCTATTGTAGTTATTAATATTATTTCTGAATCTCTCAAAATTTCTTGTTGATTGTAATTCAGGATTAATAAGAATACTTCTCAATTCTGGCCATGTTGAACATATATTAAACATTTCAGAAGCTAATAAATTGCAATTTCTTATTACCCAATTTGAGATTATATTTTCAAGGATAATAAATGATTCTGTTTCATATAAAGGTAATACTTTTCCATCAAAGTTTAATGGTTCATTATTAATAATTGGTTCAATAAACATTATCGATTCATGAGATTCACTGTCATTTTCATAACAATTTACTTCTTTATAAATATATTCATTGAGTGAGATAGATTCGTTTTCTTTTTTTACTCTGAAATAGCTTTCGGTAATATTTGAAATGGTATTGATTTTTAGTTCTTGTATTAGGGAATTAAAATCATTTCTAAAGTCTTTTTCTTTATAGTTTTCCTTTATATTTTTTATTAAATTATCTAATTCATCTAACATTTTGCATATCAAACGTGAAATAAATTCCTTTTTGATGCCTGAGAGAATAATAGATGAATTATTAAAATCCACTTCAAGATTTTCGTTGTTATACCTCTCTTTAAGTCTATTAAAAATTAAATCCCATATTTCAGTAGTGTTTTTATTTTTTATAAATATGGTATTTGCTCTTTTATTATCAATAACGGACTTTTTCTCAGTATAGATAGCTTCAGAATATAAATCTAATGAATTACCCCACAAAAAAATAAGAAATGATTTTGCTGTAATGAGCTCTCTTAATCGTCCTTTTAAAATAAATTTATAAAATTCAGGGATAGATTCTGATTTGACATATTCAAGAATATAGTTGATCTCAGTATCTATTTGCTTGAGTCCTGATGTAAGAAGTTTTTGATTAAATGTAAGTTGTCTATCTTTTTTTATTTCGAGCTGAGGATTATTCTCAAGATCAAAAACTCTACCACCATTTGAAATTATATTAATAGAATCAAGGACCTTATCAGCACTTGGATTTAAAAGGAGCCCTTCGGCATTTAAAGAAGGTATTTTTCTTGATTCATTAAAGATTTCTCCAGAGAGTATTACAAGAATCTTTGAATCAAGCCATCTTTCCCTCACTTTTAATAATTCTAATCTAATAAGATCTTCTGATTGGTAATTAAGAATATTCCAAATTATCAAATCTGGAGTTTGATCTTTTAAAGCACCATTTAGATTTATATTTAAATTATTATCTAAAGAAGTTAATTTAAGGGATAAAGATTCTGCTATTAAGCTTGGAGCAATAATTAGTATTGATTTTTTTGAAAGTAATTTCAAGACTAAATTTCTTATCTCTTATATAAAATTAACTAACAATTACTGTTAATACCAGTGCTAGATAAATATTTAATGGTTTATCAAGAGTAATAGTTATTATTTAATTGGATATCATTGAGTCTTTCTGGGGATAATATTTCTTTTCCTTCACTAATTTTAAATCTATTTTCATAAAGAGCTTTGCCTACAATAACCCCATAGAGTCCAGCATTTTCAAATTTTACTAAAGATAATAAATCAGAAATCGATCCTACTCCTCCTGATGCAATTACGGGAATATCGGTTACATCAAGGATTTCTCTTATGAAAACTTCATTCGTTCCTTCTAATGTTCCATCTGTATTTATATCTGTCACAATAAAACTGGCTATTTTAAAGGAAGAAAACTCCCTTACTAAGTCTGTTGCTAAGATATTAGATTGTTCTATCCATCCTCTTGTACTAACTTTTCCATCTTTTGCATCAATTCCAATAACTATTCTTCCAGGATATTTATTTGATAAATCTTTAACCAATTCTTTTTTTTCTATTGCAGAAGTTCCCATTATTACTTTTTCTATACCATAAGAAAATAGTTGTTCTATTCTTTCTTGAGATCTAATTCCTCCCCCAATTTGGATTGGAATATTTACTTTTTTTGCAATTTCTTTAATTGATTGATCATTTATTGGCAATCCACTTTTGGCAGCATCTAAATCAACTATATGTAAGCACTCTGCACCTTCACTTTCCCAGAATTGAGCTTGTTCATAAGGTTCTTTTGAGAAGTCTTTTCTTTTATTGAAATCACCCTTATAAAGCCTTACGCATTTACCGTTCATTAAATCAATCGCTGGAATAAGTTTCATAGAATCGTCCTTTTCATTAATTACTTTTCAGTAGTAGTATTTAGTATGTAGTTTTAACTTAGATTACTACTTCAGTTTAATATTTTTTTTTAATATGAAAATTCTTGTAATGGGTGGAACTAGATTTGTTGGCAAGTCATTGGTTGAAAAGTTATTAAATATGAATTGTGATATTGATATTTTCACAAGAGGTAATAAAGTTAATGCTGAGGGGACAAATTTAATAAAAGGCGATAGGAATAATTTAGATAATCTTCTTAAATTAAAAAATAGAAAATATGATTTTATTTACGACATATCTGGAAGAGAATTACAACAAACAAAACTGCTGATTGAAAATTTAGGAGAATCTTTCGAAAGGTATATATATGTAAGTTCAGCTGGAGTTTATAAAGATAGTTACGAATTACCCTTACCTGAAACTTCCCCATTGGATACAAACAGTAGACATAAGGGAAAGTTTGAGACTGAGAAATGGTTGATAGAGCAGAAAATTCCGTTTACAAGTTTTAGACCTACATATATTTATGGTCCTGGAAATTACAATAAAATAGAAAATTGGTTCTTTGAGAGATTATTTACTCAGAAATCAATACCTATGCCTGGAGATGGTTCTTTAATTACTCAGTTAGGTCATGTTTCTGATCTTACTGATGTAATGATTAAATGTTTGAATTTTGAAAATTCAAAAAATAATATTTATAATTGTTCTGGGAATGACGCTGTAACCATGAAAGGTTTAATTTTTATTTGTGCAGAAGTTTGTGGCTTAGATAAAAAAGACATTTCTTTAAAAACATTTGATTATCAAAAATTAAATCCGAAATCAAGAAAGGGTTTTCCACTTAGATTAAGTAATTACTTTACAAATATTTCTAAGATAAAATCCGATTTAGAATGGGAACCTAAGTTTGATTTATTTAATGGCTTAAAAAACAGTTTTTGTAATGATTTTGAATTCAAAAAAGGTGAATTTTTTGATTCCAAATTAGACAGTATCCTTTTTAATCCTTAAATAATCAATAAAAGTAATAAGTGCAAGTGAGAATCCTAACCAATAAGAAACTAAAGCTAAGTTAATAAATAAATTTATTTTTTTTGGAAAAAAAAATAATACTATGGAAATAAAAAAGAAAAATGTTTT
>Ga0163111_10001937_pt1 | contig 13020 bp, 12 predicted proteins | sample CRUFie1St18metaG_FD_109645 | JGI IMG/M metagenome (GOLD analysis project Ga0163111, IMG submission 109645) | Marine microbial communities from the Costa Rica Dome - CRUD Field 142mm St18 metaG | ecosystem: Environmental > Aquatic > Marine > Oceanic > Photic zone | place: Costa Rica: the Eastern... | reverse complement strand
CCCGAGCCATTTTTAAATGTTTATCAAGAGACATTAGATTATTACCCCATGACTCATGTCGAGTATCCCCGTCTAGTATTTTTAGCAAATCATAGGCCTCATTGCTAGTCTTTTTTGCTATTTTATAGCCATATTTACGTCTTATATGTGAATCTGGGTATTTTGCTAACGTTTTCAGAAATGTATAAGAAATTGCTAATTTCGAATCCGATATCTTACTCAATGATTTATGTAAAGTTGGTATTATAAAATCAAATATATCAGTGTAAAACAATGAATATTGTCTTGAAATTTGATCATACTCTGATGACATATTCATAAGTTCAATCAAAGTTATTTGAATATTAGATCTTACATCAAATTTTTCATGTGTGCCGAGACCCCCAGGATTAGCATTAGTTATTGCATTGCAAATTTTCGTAACATCATTTTGTTTGCAATTTATGACAACATCTTTTATCGCTTCTTTGAGGGCTATGTCTTTATGTAAAGATAATGACTGTGAAAATAATGAACATAAAAGAATAATTCCTAAATTGGTGTTAGTATTTACATTTTCTTTTGTAGCAATAATACAGTTTTCAACTCTTTCACCTAAGCTTATGTTAGGAGAAGCTATAATTCCAGATGTTACATTGAAGCTCTTAATAAAATCATCCGCATTTGTGTCGTTATGACTTGAATGAATACTTACATTACCGGGTTTGATACAGTTAATATCTAAATTACATGCATGGAGGTAAGATTTTTCAATTTTATCTTTAACAAATTCAATTTTATATTGCGATAGGTTCATATTGTATTTAGTACGGTATCTTAAATTAATAAATTTACAAAATGTTCTGAGATATCCTCTTCCTCAACGTTCTGTAATCCCCTCCAAGATGGAATACTGTTAATTTCAATAACATAATATTTATTTTTATATTCCATAATATCAACACCGCAAAAATTAATATTTAATAATTTAGAGGACTCTAAAGCTAGGTTAATAATTGATGAGTTAATATCTTCTTTAGTACAAGAACCTCCTTTTGAAAAATTATTTATGAAAGTATCTCCATAACGTGTCATATAAAAGTATTTACATCTATTTTTATTATTTAGTATCAAGACTCTATAATCATGATTAATTCGATTCATAAGATACTCTTGAAAATAGTAAATATTAGAAGCGTTATCTATATCATCAAATTCCGATGAATTTTTAATTAATCTAATATTATCTCCTTGCGATCCAAATAAGGGTTTATAAACCAACCCATCAGACAAGGTTTTGTGATTGATAAACTGTCTAGCTTTATCATAGCCTCTTAACACGTATGTCATTGGTGTAGGAATGCCGTTTTTATTAAGTAAATGCGATGTATATAATTTATCAACAGTATTCTCTATAGATGATGCTGTATTAATAACTTTTATATTCATTGATTGAAGAATTTTTAATATATTTAAATAAAAAACTATTTCTTCCAAAGTACCTCCAGGGACGAATCTTACAATCACGTTATCAATTTTGTCTAGAGGACTATTGTTGATAAAAATATTAGTTTTATTTTTTTCTAAATTTAGACTAATTTCTGTCAAACATGCCGATGAAACATTATGATTATTCTTTTCTAATGAACTTTTAAGTTGTTGAAAATGCCATCCTTCCTTTTCAGTAAGAATAAGTGTATTTATCATTTATTAAATGAGTTATCCATTAGAGAGAGATCTATCTTACCAGAAGAAAATGATTTACCTGTTTGTAAACTTGAAACAATAACTTTCGCCGGACTGAAAAGCATTTTATCAATTTTATAAAAATCATACTTATACTCTTTAAAAACATCTGAGAATGGTTTGCCATAATCACTAGATGTTGAACTTGGCAATCTCTTGGCAAGTTCTTCAGCATCATCATTAGGTGTGTCAACATATAGATGGACAAGTCCGCCATATAAAATTGCATCATTTGTTCTACCCATTCCTACTAAAAAATCAGGAGCTGGTGGCGGTAAGGGGGCAGAACCAAAACCATCAATGACTTTGTCAATTGGAAACCCTAATTCATGTACTTTGTGAAGTCCAACCTCGAGTACTCTACCAACAACTTGGGTGGTTCCACACAATGATCTAGTTGGCGTTAGTATTACTGTTAGATTTTTTTCCGATATACTACAATCGTCTACAATCTTATCAATAATTTGTTGTGGTGGATTCTGATCTACCTCTAATACTACAACCGTGGAAAAAAATTTGTCTTCGTAATCTAAGTCTTTAAATATGTCCTCTTTACCAGCAAGAGCTCTACAAGGCCCAGAACCAAGAGCTGAAAAATTATCATCATTTTGAACAAATGATAATGACCAGCCTGCATATTGACTGCCTAGGCATGATAGAACTGGGTCTGTGCTATGAACATGAATTGATAGCGGCCAGTTAGGTGTATTATTAGTCATAGAAAGACTAACTGAACCCAGACCTCCCATACATATTTCTGTGATTAATTTTCCCGCTTCAAGACAACCCTTAGACTTTATACCTGCATCGATAATTTTTGCTCCACCCTCAGATTCTGTAATTGAAAGATTAAGTGTCTCATGTGTTTCGATGAGCTTTTCTACTAAAGGCTTTACCTGTTTATTGATACTTATATTTTTATTCATATTCTAGCTGAGTATTATAACAGTCAATGATTTTCATAGCACTCTTAATTCTCTTTTTTATTTTAATCATAAGTTTATGTTTATTATTTGATTTAAGGTTAAGCGTTAAGACAGGCATATTTTTTTTAAAAGTCTCGCCAGGTACTGGGGTATCAGCAATATCTTCTATATTATTTATTGACTCGTCAATTACTATGTCATTTTTTGCATATAGAATTATATATGCATGATAATCATCATTTATAGATAACAGTTTTTTTGAAGTGAGGCCTACGTGATGATACATAAGATTCTCATATATCTTTTTATAGAGTCTATAAGTACCTGATAATCTAGGATTGATATCAATAATGTATATTTTATTTTTATATATTTTATAATCAATGCTACAAAACCCATTGAGTTTATATAATAAAGAAAATTTATTAATCCATTTTTTATAATTATCAAGTTTATTATTATCTAAGCCTAAAGTCATTGCGCCAGCATATAAGTATGGAAATTGTGTATTATCACGAACTAAAAACAATTGATTAAATCCTAAAATTTGTGTATCAATTTTATTTGAAAGGAATGAAACAGAAAAAATTTTTCCAGGTATATATTTTTGATAATAGATTTCATTGGATGAAAAATTATTTCCTACATTCAATCCCCCAAAACTATTATTTTTTTTACTTAAAAACTTATAATGAAATTTATCAGATATATCCGGCAATACAACATCACCTTCAAGAAGTTTATTGTCCAAATTATAGGGGTTACTAAGAAATGTATATTTAAGTAGCTTATTTCCACAAATATCAAAATTTTCATCTAAGTATTTTTTTATATCTATCTTATCTTCTAATCCAGAACCATAAATAATTTTTAAAGTATTATTATTGATATTATTATTTGCGAGATATTTTTTAAATATTTCTAGAGACTGTAAATAATTTTCTTTTTGATGATAAGGATCTATTAGGAAGAGGTTCTCAACAAAATCAGTTATATCATTATGAAAAGATTCATGCCCGTTGCAAATTAAAAGGCCTGTTTTAAACGCTTTTTTGTGCGAACTTAAATGCATCTTCAAAATCTAAGTAGACAGGTTTTTCTGAGGTATACATTAATTTTAAACATTCATGTTGTGATTTATATTTGATATTTCCAATAGCTAATGCTCCGATGCCGACACATCCATTAGATGATTTTTCTATTATCTTTCCGTTATCCATTACATCTACACCAGCTATTCCAGACGGAGGAACTGCATTAGTATCGGCACATATTTTTAATGACTTGCTCATTTCAATATGCTCGTCCGTCATTAGCTGTATACCAGCCGCGCCAGTATTTAAAACTACATCAGCAGTTTTGAAATATTCGCTTTTGTCTGCATCCGCGCCACCATTGACGTTTTTTGATGAATATCTCTCGTTGCATATTCCAGCGATTTTTTCTGCCTTTTCAATATTTCTTCCGACAAGAGTTACATTGGAACCTGCTTTGGCGCATATGACTGCAGATGCAACACCTACTGGTCCAGTACCACCCAAAATAATTACATTTGAACCATTTAGATCGCTTTCAAACTTGTCTTTTAAAAATTTCTCCGTTAAAGCTACCATTCCTGCTGCAGTTGTAAATGCGCCACTAGGGTCAGCAAATACTGAAACTTCAAACGGAGGAACCATGTGTTTTTTTGCCTCTTGAATCATATCCATCGCTTCATGTGTATCTCTTCCACCAAAAAATATACCTGTTCTTGTTAAGGCAGATGTTGATCTTGAAAATATTGCATCTTGAACTAATGCTTGAATTTCAGATTGCTCTACATTGGTATAAGGAGTGATGTTTGTCCATCCTGCATCATATGCCATGTTTACATCAAATGGACTTGCATTTTTTTCTGACGTGATTAAGTGAAGTAGATATGGTTTTTCCATGGTAGTCTCCTAAATAAATGTGAGCTTACGCCCGTTATTTTTTACTGATACGACGTCATACGACAGGTTATTATACATACTTATCGTATAATCTAAAACAGGTAAAATATCATTTAAATCTCTTTTATAATCGACAAATATATAACTAGTTGGGCCCCATGAACTTTGCCCTACTCCAACATTAAATAGCTTGCTAATATGTTTTATAACTCTCGATATATCTAAACTTAAATACATAGATTTCTGTACAGATGAATAGAATAAATAGTTAAGTTTTTGAAATTTAGTAAGACCTTTAGCGAATACATCAAAGTCTTTATTTAGAATTGCTGGAATAATCTCATTAATTGCAATATCTGATAATTGTTTACGTAAATTATTAGACTTTGATGGTGAAAAAAATGATTTTTCAATTTTACCATGTAATCCTGTTTTTTTTCTATCAAATAAAAGAATGATTTTCCAAGCAGCAGGAAAAGAATGTTTAAAAATCATATGACTAGTGTTCAAGTCTTTTTTAGGACAATCTACAATAAAGCCACCTCTTTGATAAGAATTACATCCTATACCAGATCTATAAGATCTATTAAAAATATTAGTTTTTTGAGTAATGCCATAATATTTTGAAACTAGTTCTTCAATAGATAATTTTAATTGAGTGCCTGAGCCGAGGCCAATATGCTTAGTAGGACTCTCAATACATTCAATTTTTATTTTTGTGGATAGCTTTTTATCTTTCAGATAACTCATGATTTCATTGTTTAGTTTTTTTGATAGGTTAGAAATAAATTTACTGGACTTAGAGATTGATGATATTGTTGGATATTTATCAATTGAAACTCCTAAACCCCCATATGAATACTGAGTAGGAGAATTTAGATTTAAAAAGCCTAGGTGTAATCTTGAGTTAGCTCGTATTAGTACTTTGTTAGTGCCCTTAGTATTAACCATAAAAATAGGATATATTAATGTTTATACATGTAAAGTTTTTTATTAATGATGTAAAATAATACATGCCAAAAATATCTGATTCTATAAATCTCAAAAACATTGTATGTCCCTTTTGTTCACTTCATTGTGATGATATATCAATTGATGTCACTGATAATAAGTTGTCGGTTAAAAATGACTTATTACCATCTTGTAAGGCAAAATTTGAAAAACACAATCGTAAGATTTTCAATCAACAGTTATGTTTGATTAAGGGTAAAGAAACAGATTACAAGAGTGCATCTGATTATTGTAAAAAGCTAATTAGTAATTCTAGAGAAACATTAATGCTGAATGCAAGTAGCGACGTAAATATTAGTAGAGAAATTTTATCCTCAGCATCAAAAATTAATGGGATAGTAGATCATATAAACAGTAATATCTTTCTCAAAAATATCGCTATTTATCAAAGAAGGGGATACATGGCCACGACACTTACAGAAATTAAAAATAAGTCTGATACAATTATCCTTTTTTCTGACAATATACTTAGGTCATATCCGAGATTGATGGAAATGGTGCTTGCTCCAAAAAACAGTTTCAGTATAAACCCTAAGAATAAAAAAATTTTTGTGATTGGTGATAAAAAAAGTAATGTTAGAGGATGTAGTCATAAAGATAGTCGTATAACTTTTATTAATTACGATAATAAGAATATACCATTATTGCTAGAAAGTCTGGTTAGTAAGACTAACAAAACAAAATTAAGTAACCAAATTTTTAATAAATTACTGAAAAGTATTTCCAAAGCTAAATATCTATCTATTTTGTGGTCAACCTCAGAGTTGATTAAATATAATAAATGTGAGCAGATTATCTATAAAATTTCTGAGTATATTGTTTTAATAAATGAAACTTCGCGTGCAGCTTGTCTATCTATTTCCGGTAATGATGGCGATGCTAGCTCAATGCAAACTTCAGCATGGATATCTGGTTTCCCCACAAGAGTTAAATTTACAGGAAACTATTTTGAATATGATAAAGATGCATATAATTCAAAAGAATTGATTGAATCTAATAGTGTTGATTTAGTAATTTATATAAATTCTATATCAAGCAAAAAATTAATATTAAATAAGAAACACAAAAATATTATTATTGGTCAACCTACAACAAAATATAATATAAATCCCGATGTCTTTATTCCATGTGGTGTTCCAGGAATTGATTATAAAGGTCATATTTTTAGAATGGATAATGTTGTTAGTCTACCATTATCAGCAGTTAAAGTTTCAAAGTTTCAGAGTGCTCAACAAATTCTAAGAGACATTACAAAGGAATGAGTTCACTGCATTTAAAAAATGGTCGTATTTTTGACCCTGCTAATAATATCTTTAATAAAAATAAAGATGTTTATATCAATGATGGGAAAATTGTAGAATCTTTAGATAAAAAACCAAAAGTAACAATAGACTGTAAGGATAAGATAATCATGCCTGGTGCGATAGATTTACATACACATATAGGGGGCGGTAAAGTTAATATAGCAAGAATAATGCTACAAGAGTTTCATAATAATAGTGATAATGATTATGATTTAACTGCTAATTTTATACCTAGTACTCTTAAAACAGGTCTTCAATACATTGAAATGGGGTATACCAGCTGTTTTGAACCTGCGCTTCTACCTATTAACGCGCGGCAGTCTCATGCGGAAATGGCAGATATACCGTTTATTGACAAGGGCGGCTATGCCATGCTGGGTAATGATGATTTTCTTCTAGACCTAATCTCAAGAGGTGCTGATCAATCTGAAATTAATGATTATGTAGCTTTTGTAATTAAAGCATCTCAATGTATAGGAATAAAAGTAGTTAATCCTGGCGGAATAAATGCTTTTAAGTTTAATCAAAGAGCATTGAATGTTGATGAAAATTCAATTAGATATAAAATCACACCTAGGAAAATAGTTCGTATTCTAGCAAGGGCTGTATATGAATTAGGCATACCTCATCCCTTGCATGTCCATTGTAGTAATCTTGGAGTTCCTGGGAATTTTAAATCCACTATTGAAACAATCAAAGCTGCTGAAGGACTACCTATCCACATAACCCATATTCAATTTCATAGTTACGGTAACAACGGTGATCGCAATTTTTCATCTGCTTCTGCAGAAATAACAGAACAATTAAATAAAATACCAAATCTTACTTGTGATGTTGGTCAAGTACTATTTGGTCAGACTGCAACAATGTCAGGTGATAGTATGAAACAGCATGCGAATCATAAACATGCTCATCCTGATAAATGGTTATGTATGGATATCGAGTGTGAAGCTGGTTGCGGTGTTGTTCCGTTTAAATACACAGACCAAAGTTTTGTAAATGCATTACAATGGGCGATAGGACTAGAAACTTTTCTTTTAGCTGAAGATGCAAATAAAATATTTCTCACAACAGATCACCCAAATGGTGCGCCATTCACATCTTATCCCCACTTAATTAAACTTCTTATGGATAAAACATTCAGGGATGACCTGCTAGATCAAATGTCGACAGATATCTCTGAGCACACAATTTTAAAAGATATAAGAAGAGAATATACATTATCTGAAATTGCTACAATGACTAGATCAGCTCCAGCAAGAATATTAGGTTTAAAAAATAAAGGAACACTATCAGAAAATGCAGATGCTGATATAACGATATATGATAGTAATATCAATGATGTTGAGAAAATGTTTGCTCATCCGTCACATGTTATTAAAGATGGGATTGAAGTGGTAAGAAATGGAGAAATTAAAAACTACATATGGGGTAAAACACAAGTAATTAAACCTGAATATGACCAATCTATTGAAAAGAAATTAGATAAATACTTCAAAAAATTTCACACAATTGGACTTTCAAATTATATGATTAGTAATGACGAAATGTCAGAGACTATAGGATCTGAGATAAATATTAATGATTGTCTGAGGAAACGAATATCATGAAGTTAAATGGCTTATCAATTGAAAATACCTTTGCAGAAGCATTCAATATGAAAGCTAGTAGAATAATTGTTACAGCGGATAATTTAAAATGGGCAAAAAATGCATGTCTATCATTTACAGGGTTTGCTACATCAGTCATTGCATGTGGTGTAGAGGCAGGTATAGAAAAAGAATTAAAAAAAAATCAAACGCCTGATGGACGACCAGGTTATGCGATATTGTTATTTTCAATGTCAAGAACTCAGCTAGAGAAACAATTAGAAACAAGAGCTGGACAGTGTATTCTCACATGTCCGACCACAGCTCTTTTCTCTGGCCTGGAGGGTGAAGACATGATTCCACTGGGTAAAAATCTAAAATATTTTGGTGATGGCTATCAAATTTCAAAAAGAATTAACAAAAGAAGATTTTGGAGAATACCTGTAATGGATGGAGAATTTATGTGTGAGGAGAAAACAGCTCGGGTGCCCGCAATTGGTGGAGGTAATTTTTTATTACTATCAAAAAATAGAGAATCATGTTTAGCAGCATGTGAAATTGCAGTTAAAGTTATGAGTAAAATCGAAAATGTAATTACACCCTTTCCTGGAGGTGTTGTGCGATCAGGTTCAAAAGTTGGCTCTAAGTACAAAGCATTAATCGCATCAACAAATGATGCTTTTTGTCCATCACTAAAGGGCATCACTAATAGTAAATTAGATAAATCTGTAAATTCTGTGATGGAAATAGTTATTAATGGACTTACAAAGGAAGATATAGATAAAGCAATAAAAGAGTCTATAATTGCAATATCTAAATCTCCATATAAAAAAGATATTTTATCTGTTTCAGCTGGTAATTATGGTGGGAAGTTAGGTCAATACCATTTTCATTTAAGAAAGATATTAAAATGATTCCATTAACTTTTAAATTCAAAACAAAAAATAAATATAGACTAGACATGAGCTGGTTATCTAAAATCAATACGTCAGATTTAAATGTTATAAAGAATATAGAAATTAACTATGGAAATGGCTTGTATAAAATAAAAGAGTTATTCTTCATATCTGGTAACGATTTCAATAATATAAAAATTTTTAATTCAACCAGTAAGCTAGATAATATTGGGTGTGAACTCATAAATAAGAAAATTACTATTAATGGCTCAGTAGGATATGGTCTTGCTAAGAACATGAATAGTGGAGAAATTATATTAAATGGTAACGCAGGTACTAACGCATGTTCTGGAATGTCAGGCGGATCAGTTTTTATCTATGGTAATGCTGGCGATGGTCTTTGTTCACTTCCAACAGGAAAAAATTTAGGATTTGTTGATGGTTTAATTTATGTACAAAAAAATGTCGGGGCAAATTCAATCATTAGAATGAGAAGAGGAAATATTGTTATCGGAGGAAACATAGGTAAAAGTTCATGTCTAGAATTAATTTCTGGAACAGTCACTATACTTGGAAAAATTGGGGATGAATTTTGCAGGAATGCTCGTAGAGGGACAATATTTATAAAAGATAAATCAATTACAAAAGATTATATAATCGCAAATAATACAGATTTGACATTTTATAATTTTTATAAAATAAACATTAATAAATTGATTAAAGAAAAGTTAATTAAAACTCTAATGCCTAAAAGATACTTTGGTACTAAGAATGATAGAGAATTAGTAGAACTTTTTTTATTGTGAAACTACTTTATCAAACGTATGATTTGCGAAATCATAACTATTAATCTGGCCTTTTAAAAAATTAATCATTTCGTCTGAAGCAAATTCTCTTTTACCTACTGCTCTATATATAAGTCTTCCCTCAGGATTTAAAAGAAACGTTGTTGGTAACCCCGGCACACCCCAATTAACCTCTAGGTCCATATCAACATATATAGGAAAAGAAATAGGCATTAACTTTTGAAATTCCTCAATATTTTCTGGTCCTGGGCCTACGTGCAATCCTAACACTGTAAACTTATCGCTTGAGAGTGTTTGATGTAGTCTCTCAAGTAGTGGCATTTCAACTTTACATGGATTACACCAAGTAGCCCAAAAGTTCACCAAAACAAACTTACCTTTCAAATCATCTAACGATCTTGCCTCGCCGTTCATATCAACAACATTGAAATCTGGTGCATGATTTGCAGCAGGCATCGGGTCCATGAGCATATTTGAATTTACAGATATATAATTTTCCTCTGACTGAACTTGCAATACAGGGATGATTATTAGAAGTAATAAGATAGTAGTTAGATAGTTTTTCATGATTAATATTTTAACTTATTATCGTGGAACCAATTAGGATCATCCAGAGATACATCGCCAACAGGAGCAGCAAATGCATCCATAATAAGCTCATCCATATTCTCTCCAGTCAATGCCTTTAAAAACTCAACGACATCATTAACTTCAGCATCAGTCAAATTTAATTCAAACATTAGTGGACTGATAGTTTCATTTTTATGTTTACCAACGACTCTTGTTCCACCTTTATTATAAAACTCCACAACTTCCTTTAGCGTTGATAATTGTCCATTATGCATATATGGTGCAGAAAGTTCAACGTTTCTTAATGTAGGAGTTCTAAATTTCCATCTATCATGTGGATCTTGTGTGATTACATATAATCCTAAATCATTAGGCGCTATTTCATTTTTAAACCTTGAGTCGTTAGCATAAACAGACGTATCTACATCAACCTCAATACCTGGTGCTAAAACAACTTTTTTTCTTGGGGGTTCTACATACATTGAAGTAGCAAAACCCATTCCAGTATTATGAAGTTTTTCATCCGTGAATAATGCATATTTTTCATTTATTAAATGACAAGATGTGCAATTACCTTTCCCTGAAAAAATTTCAAATCCTCTTTTAACTGAATTATTGACAGCATTAGATTGACCGCCGAAGTACCATTTATCAAATGGAGAATTACCACTGACTAATGAATATTGATATGCTGCGAGGGCTCTACTTATATTATCCATGTTTGCAGACTTACCATAAGCGTTCTCAAATAATCCCTCATAGTCTGGAATAGATTTAAGTTTATTTATAATATATCCGGGTGACGGATTAGCCATCTCATTGTGAGCAAGTAGAGGTCCCCAAACTTGATCTTCAAGAGAATTTTCACGAGCATCATGAAATAATCTAGTAAGAAAAGCTACATTAACTACTGTTGGTGCGTTCCTGGGAACAGATCTACCTTCTGTACCAACAGCAGTCTTAAGTTCATTATGAGCAAAACCCATTTCAGGAACATGACATATCGCACATGAAATAGTATCTGTATGAGATAATCTTCTATCAAAGAATAATTTTCTCCCTAATTCTATTTTTTCTGGAGTTAAGTCTGTTCCCTCTGGAAAAGCTTGTTTAGGCATACCTAGTTGCTTTGTTGTAGCTATACTATATAAATCTGCCGGTTTACCAGATCGTACAAGACTTTTACTAGCACTTTCATAATCTTTTAAATGATAACCATCTTTATCATCACCAGGCTTAGATAGCTTCGATACATTAGATTTAGATTGATTAAGCTTATCTTGACTAGAAATGCTTGTTTCTGCAAATAAATAATTTGAATGTAGAAAAAATAAAATTAATATTAATAATCTCATATCAATTACCTTTTCTTGCAATAACTGTACCATTTTTGGTTTTCGGATCAAGCAAGGTTTTTATATCATTAATTAATAAGTCAGGATGAAGAAATGATACACTATATATATTTCTTACATTTTTTTCTTTATCTATGAGAAAGACTCTTAATATGTGTGATATTGAGCCAATATAATTACCGTCATCATCATATTCTCTTATAATTCTCTGTTGGTATCCTCTTAATACTGGGTCTAGTGCATCTGCATTAGATGCAGTAAGAAACTGCCAATCTACCAACTGTTTATCAGTCCCTGTAGCATATAGCTTCATAATATCGGGGGTATCATTTTTTGGATCAAAACTTAAACTAAGTAATCTAACTTTTTTAGATAATTCTGGGTCTTTGGATACTTTTTGTTGTATTTTATGAAATACTGCTGTCGCAAGTGGGCAGCCATTTATATCTGTACATGTTGTGTACATAAAGTTCAGTAACGTAATTTTATTATCGTATAAGTCATACAAGCTTTTAACTTCGCTTTTATGATTAATAACATTACCATTCGTAGCTTTAGGATACGTTGGAAGAGTATAAGTACCTGATTCTGGCGGTACAAAAGATAATTTGGTCCAACCAGGTGCAAGTACATAAGAGTCATAAATGGCTTCTTGAGCAGTTACAGCTAGTGGTAATAGACAGATAATTATAAGTTTCTTAAGCATCCCTGTCCTATATTTTAGTTTATTTTTTACCTCAAACAACCTTTATTTTAATACGTAAAAGGCCGCTCAATATTTTGAGCGGCCTCAACGTTTCAGCCATTTCACGTTATTAACCACCTTGTACGGTGTCTAATAACTTAGACAGAACTTTACTTAGAAAGTTCTGCTAATTTAGCTCCATCTTTTGGAGATTTAGCATAT
>Ga0163111_10001935_pt1 | contig 13021 bp, 19 predicted proteins | sample CRUFie1St18metaG_FD_109645 | JGI IMG/M metagenome (GOLD analysis project Ga0163111, IMG submission 109645) | Marine microbial communities from the Costa Rica Dome - CRUD Field 142mm St18 metaG | ecosystem: Environmental > Aquatic > Marine > Oceanic > Photic zone | place: Costa Rica: the Eastern... | reverse complement strand
TGTTAATGTAAGTTAAAACAAAAAACATTGCGCGTCCTTAGCTCAGCTGGATAGAGCATCGGCCTTCTAAGCCGAGGGTCGCAGGTTCGAATCCTGCAGGACGTACCATTTATCTTTGAAATCACAGTGCGGACGTATCCCAGCGGTCTTATATACCGTGCGATAAAACTAGGGTAATAGGTGCATGTGGGTTCAAGTCCCACCGTCCGTACCAAGGGTCATTAGCTCAGTTGGTAGAGCATCGGACTTTTAATCCGCAGGCCCCGGGTTCGAACCCCGGATGACCCACCATTTAAAACCTATGCGAGGACGCTAGGCGGAGTTGACTTACGCTTCGAAAATATGTCAGTACAGGTCCAACTGGCGAAGGTGAGCAGGGACCTTTTTTGGGGTGAGGCGTCATCGGCAGACGCACCCGGTTGTTACCCGGGCTGTTGTTGGTTCAAATCCAGCCGCCCCAGCCAAAATATATTTGTAAAAAATATGTAGCCAAGCTATAATAATAATGTTGATTCTAAACAAAAAAGGAGTAAAAAATGGAAAAACAACAAGTCTCAAACTTTTGCTATGTCGCTAGCCTTGCTAGTGTAATTGTATCGATTGCAACATGGGTGCTAATTAGCCCTGAAGATCCTGCTCACGGCGAAAGGTTTGCATTGTTTATTGGTCTTTGGGCTCCAACCCTTATGGGCCTTTCAAATTACTACAAGGAGTAATAACTTTGAATTTAGTCGAATTTCTTTTTGCGTTCTGTACTGTTTTTGGAACTTCTGCTTTTTGGTTGATTTGGACTAAATTTGTCTATAGTCTAGAAGACGAAAAGCCTGAGTCTGAGGAAGTTGTTAGAGCAAAATAGTGGGCTCTTAGCTCAGTTGGTCAGAGCACCCGGCTCATAACCGGATGGTCCTCGGTTCAAGCCCGAGAGAGCCCACCATCTATAAAGCCTCAACTTTGAGGCTTTTTTCTTTAAGGCGCTTATAAACTTATTAAAACACATAATTATGTTTGTATTATATCGAGGTAGATTGTATGAATGAGTTACTGTTAGAAAAAAAAATTGAAGCCTTTTTCTTAGAACGGCTAGCAAACCAATTTACATATATGCCTATAAACGAGGCCCTTGACTTTAATGATCGAAAAGAAATACAGAAAATGATCAGGGCAGACCTTAACTCCAAGACATTCCGAAGAGAAATAGATAAAGTTTTTAAGCAAGATTTTGAAGATGCTTTGAAAGCTGCATTTGGAATGGATAGAAGTGGTCGAGTCAGTGACTATGTTGTGTCAAAGGTTTCCGCGGAGGTTAATAGTTCGGCAACAAAGCAGGTTATAGTAAAAGTTTGCAAACAAGTTATAGAGAAGCTTTATAAAGAAATTGCACTAAGATATCCATTCATAATTCGCAACCTAAAGTTTTAAAATGGCTAAACGAGTACCTCGAAAAAAACGGCAACGTCGCAATAGCCCAAACCATAGCGATCTTTATACTGATGAAAATCCAGAAGGGACTATTAAAGGCTTAAAATTTGCAACTGTCAAAGATGCAGAAGCCAGCGTAAATAAAATCAAAAGATCTGGCAAGGCCCACAACCACAAAACACAAGCAGCTATTGCAATGGAACAAAGGGCAAAAGCCGCTGGAAAGAAATCAGCCGCTGCAGTTTATCGAAAGTTCATAGAACAGCAGAAGAAAAAAACTGCAGCCAAAAACGAGAATAACCTTCGAACGTTTGTAAGAAAAATATTGATAGAAAGGCAATCTAGATTTAACCAGATGTCTAAAGAAGAGATAACAGGTTTGAGAAGTTATCTCCAGAATGCTAATTTCATGAACGTAGATGCTGGTGGTGATTATGAAGCGGATGATACGTTTGTATCTGAAGCACAACAAACATTGATAGAAGAATTAAACGATTATTTTGGAGAAACTTTCCCTCCCTATGGAACTATTAACGTCCAAGTAAGAGTTGACTTGATGGCAACTAATCCGAATGAAGGTGCCGATAAAGTACTTAAAGGGGCATCTTATTTCTGGGACGATGTAGGCCACAATATAGATTTAATAATCGCTCAAATGGATGATGGACAAACCTTAAGTGAGCTCGGAGATGTAGCTAAAAAAGTGTATGAAGTTGTTTCTCACGAATTACTTCACATGCACCAGTTTATTAAATTTAGCAAAGGTGAACCAACTGAAGAAAAATGGGAAGACTTCAAGCGTTCCTATGAGGAAGGTGACGTTGCAAACCAAGATCAAGATTATTTTTTCTTTGATCCCGAAGACGGCCCATCGGAATTAGAAACTTTTGCTTTTCAGATTGGCAACGAACTTTTTGCAGACCTAGGGAAAGAAGAAGCGATGGAACTGCTTCCATCAAAAAGAGCAAAAAACGTTCCGGATCTTGACGCATTAAAAAAATCTTCTGCTTCCGTTAGATCGATGGCAAAGAGAAGAGTAGACTTTGAACGCCCAGAGTTTTTAGAAATGCTGAAAAGATCTAGGCAATATATTTCGAGAATGTAATGACTGAAAATTTTATTTATAATGGAAAACATTTGTTGGTAGATGCCATTGCAGCATCAAACGATTTGTTAGTCGACGCAGATTTAGGTAACCGACTGTTAGAAAAAATCGTTGAACGTATTGACATGACGATGATCTTACCTCCACTCACCGTCAAATTTCCTCATGCAATATGTGAATTGAATAGGGTTTTAGAGAAACTAGAAGCAGAAGGTTTGGCAGACTGTAAAACTGCAAAAGGTATCAAAAAAGATTTACAGCTTCGCAAGGAAGAATCCTATGGATACTCTAGTTTTGTTATGATTGCTGAATCACACATATCGATACACACTTTCCCAGAACTTGGTTATTTTTCTTTTGACTGCTATTCCTGTAAGGACTTTGACCACGTTCTTGTTTTAGAAACGATTAGGGAATTAATCCCTACACGTACCGAAGTTGCACAATTATGTGGTAGATTCCCACCAGAGCTTGCCGACGGAGCAGTTTCAATGGAAAAATATCAAGATAATCGCCGGATTATTTCCAAGACTACGGTTTAAAAATGAACGTTCTTACCATAGACGTCGATTATGCGTTTAGCCCATCTATTTCTGAGTACGATGATTTTGTATCCGGTAGTGTGATCGATCTGAATTTACAGATAGAACAGCTAGAAAAATTAGGAATGCGCCCAGAGCTAAATGAGAAAAAGTTTAATGAACTAATTTCAGTAGTCAAGAGACTAGGCAAGAACGTATCTCTAGAGAAAGTAACACATCATCACGAAATTTTAAATGTGTTGCCCGGTTGTAACCTGACTATCTTTAACATAGACCATCATCACGATATATTCTATCCTGGATGGCATGATAAAGAAATACTTGATGAGGGTAATTGGGTATATCACCTTGAGACATGTGACGGCTATTTCTGGATTCGAAACAAAGATTCTGAAGATGTTCCTGACCACAATTTGTCATTTGACGTAAGAGAGCTTTATATGAATGATTTCCTATCTTCTTTTCCAATTTTTGATTCTGTTGTTTTTTGTGCATCGCCGCATTGGACGGACGGCAGAGGAAACGACATCGTCGAAAAACTAATTTCTTATATCGAGGTTTAAATGTTTGTTAAGTACGATTTAGACGCCAAAGGAACTGGCCATGTTTTTGAAAGATTAAGATTGATTGAACAAGAGTCTTCCTGCTTTCAGCAAATTGAGATATCTGATCTTGACATCCTTGGAAGAGTATTGGTATTAGACAACATAATACAACTGTCTGAATTAGACTCTGATCGATATCACGAAAGCTTTTGCCATATACCGTTAAGTAATCTAAGCAATCCCACAAGCGCTCTAATACTGGGTGGCGGTGATGGTGTGCTCGCAAAAGAGTTATTGAAATACAGGAACATGTCAATTGATCTAGTTGACATTGACGAAACCGTGTGCAGATTGTCGCAAATACATTTATCACATTTGAACGACGGTGCTTTTACAAACGACAGAGTTTCTGTGTATAACGAGGATGCGTTAGCTTTTGCCAAGAAGTCATCTTCGGCCAATAAAAAATATGATATCATATTCGCAGATATTACAGACCCTCATCCCGACTCTCCGTCAAACTCATTGTTGTCAAAAAGCGCACTGGATATTTACAAAAGTATCCTGAAGAAAGGTGGTATTTTCGTCGCACAAACAGACAACGTTCAGATTGCCCCAACTCACAAAAACGATATGTTATGCAAACTGTCAGAATGTTTTCAGCAAACCGGTTCTTTTGGAATAGCTGCGTTAACGCTTTCTTCTATTTTTTCTTTTGTTTGGGCAAGTGATGACATAATTATAAAGGAGATGCCACTTACGATCAAAACATCTTGGCTCACACAAGAGCGTTTTGACATGTGTTTGAAAATATTAAGAATTCATTAAACTAGGAAGCAGCATGAAACACTTGAGACAATACATAAGAAAGATGCTTTTAGAAGACGCAATGGGATTTGTACATGATCTTGCAGCTGCCTCTGATGAATTTGGCGAAGAGGGAAAACCTTTTTTTGGAGGTAATCCTGGAAAAGGTGGTGGACGAGCTATCAAGCGAGCCTTCAATGCAAACGCAGATCATCAATGGCTAGCAACATTAGATACTGTTCACTGGACTAGCGATCTTGAAACTATGCCGGAATTAGCAACCAAAAGTAAAGACGAATTATCTGCAAACATGGTTCTTCCTGGTGAGGACTTTCCGCCAGAAAGTGGCGAATATGGCCTGTGGATCAAAGGAAGAATAACGTTAGCTACAAACGATATGGATCAATTGTATTCTGGGCATCAAAAAGACTATGGACCAGGAAAAGAAGGTACTGAGGAAGAGGTTGCACATAGAGATCGTTCATCTGGCAGAAACAAGAGACCGACCGTTTCTAAGGACTATAGCCGGTATGGCCAGCTCAAGCGAGGAACAGAATTCGGGGAAAGGAAGGCAAGAGATATTCCATACGTTTTAGATGAAACAATGTGGGATCCTAACGACTGGCACGGCAACGAAGCCCTTGTAGATAACTGGAAACCGATTGGGATCGTTATTACATACGACGATATTGCCCGCGCTGTTGAAAACATAAACTATGCTAAGACAGAAGAAGACATAAAAGAATTCGGCGTCGGCATAACTAAACAAATACTTTTAGCCGCTCTCAAAATTGGCGTTCCTGTTTATAATCTTCAGAAAGATGAACTGTGGAGCCCGGAATGAAAGAATTAAGACAATACATAAGACAGATTCTTCTTACAGAAGCTGCAAAAGGACCTGCAGATCTACCAGATAACGTTGTAGTTGTAATAAACCCAAACAGGGGATATGAAGTTGAAATATACTACGGAATAGCTGGAAATATATTTCTTCGTCCTGAAAAGAGTGATGGAGTGTATGGAAGCATTAGCATCTATGGTATCCAGGGTCATCCGGATTATGGAAACTGTGGCGGTGCTATGATGGTCGGTAGATCTTATGCCGCGTCTGGGTGGGGGCCTCTGCTTTACGATGTTGCGATTGAGTGGGCAACTCAAAACGCCGGCGGACTAATTGCAGACCGGTCGACAGTCTCCGACGATGCAGAATCTGTTTGGGGTTACTACATGCAAAACAGAAGCGACGTTACAGCTCATCAGCTGGATGATCCATTTAATTTGCTCACGCCTGAAGATGAAGATAACTGTGACCAAGAGGTAGCAGGCGGTGGTCATTCAATGTATGGCGGAGACAAAGACTTCGGGTCGGAATGGGTAAATTCACCCCTAAGTAAAAGATACACAAAGCCTCCAACTACAATGGACGCCCTTAAAAATGCCGGAAAACTGGAGATTTTAGGAGGATGAAACACTTACGGCAATACATAAGACAGATACTTTTAACAGAAGCCGCTAAAGGACCTTCTGATCTGCCGGATGACATTTTCGTTCAAATGAAAGCTGATAATGAATTTGCAGAATTTGAGATCGTCAAGAAACGAAGAGAGTATAACGGCGAACCGGTATACTCAAGAGCGGTGGGTGCAGGATCTGCCAGTGGTCGCGATGATGGAATATACGGATCAATTCAGCTTTACAAAATATCTAGTGGCGAGGTAGACAGGGTAGGACCATGCCTCGAAGCTTGGATGATAAGTTGGTCTCAAGCATCTCCGGGTTATGGACCAATGCTTTATGATCTTGCAATGGAATATGCGACAGCACAAGGTTCTGGCCTTATGGCAGATCGAGGAGAAGTTTCCGGTGATGCAAGAAAAGTTTGGGGCTACTACTTGGACAGTCGAAGTGATGTAATACCGGTACAGCTTGATGATGCATATAGCGAATTGACGGATACTTACGAGGATGATTGCGATCAAAAAGTAGCCGGTGGAAGCGATTGGGATGCGACGATCGACCAGGATGACATCGATGATAATTGGCCACAACACCCTTTATCCAAGATGTATAAGAAATCGAATGATTCGACTACTCAAGAACTAAAAGCTTTAGGAAAACTGGTAATACTATGAAACAATTACGGCAATACATAAGACAGATTCTTCTAGAAAAAGCTAGCTTTAAAATCAAAGGTAGCGAAGATTACTTCCGAATCGATTTACCTGGCATCGGTTATGCTGAAGGCGGACAACAGCTAAGGTTTAAAGAATGCCAGGGTGACGTAGATGCCTTGATGCAAACACCTGAATACCTTGCGGCTGAGAAGAAGTATCAGGAGACTGCCCCACCACAAACCGACATCGTTCGGAACCCAGAGACTGGCAAGTACGAAGAAGCAGAAGTAGGTCCAGCAAAGTTTAGGCCGAAGTTTTATGACGTCACCAATGCGTGGATCTCAAATCCTGAAAACAGAGGAAAGGGCCATGGAAAAGAGATCTACAAGGCTTTTATTGAACAGGCTGCAGAATACTCTAAGTCCGCCGGCGGTGTCTTCGTAGGTGCACATCGCTGTGTGATGGGATCTGGCTCATCTGAAGCTGCTCAAAGAGTGTGGAGTTCTTTGGGGAGAGAATACAATTCTTCCGGTTTGGTAATTTTTATAGGGCTATGAGATGAAACACTTACGACAATACATAAGGTCTGTTCTCAAAGAAGAGAAAAAAGTATTAGGCTATATCAAGCCTGATTCTGCATTTTTTACTTTGGCTGAATGGGAATACTTCTGTAACAGAATGTTGGAACTTCAGAAACAAGGTTTCGATACTCGTGGCGGAGGTATATCGTTACACTCTGAAGTCATGTCCCTTGTAAATAAGTACTTCGATTTTCAGCTCAATACTGAAGTGAATCGCTATGAATTACTAACTTTTAAAAACGTAATGGATTTTATTGAAGACTTTGTCAACCATAGATTTTGGGGATTAGAAAAAGAGTTTGGCCATTACTTTAAGGATATTGGCCGTCTTAGGATTGCATACTTCTACTCTCGTGGAGACATTGAACCCTATGCTTTAATTGATGATGAGTTCACAACCCAACTTTATGGTTCTATCTATAACCCAAAAAAATTGTTGCATTACACAACCGAAGCCCATGCACTTAATATGGTGAAGGTAATCGAAAGTGGGCAGAATAACTATGACATATCATCCTTCACGGTTGCTGAGCGTCCTTTCTTTAGAGAGTCTAGCAACTACATTGTTGAGTTTATCGGCAATGTTAGAGCAGGTTTTAGAAGCGATATCAAATCATTTGCAACATCATCCGGCCGGAGAGCCGTTAATTTATATAGGCTTGAGTATCCTGGAAAAGATATAAACAATATCTGCTATGAACTAGATTCTTGTGATGGATCTGTAAGAACTAGTTTATGGAACGAATACATTGCAACGCCGTTAAAAGTTATATCTATAAGGCCAGTAGAATAAAACTGCTAAGAGAAACAATAAGAAAGTTGATAATTTATAAAAAAGCAAACAAATACAATAATTACAGTATATTAATTCGTTACATGCGTGGAGTAATAAAACAATGAAGATCTCAAGAAGACAACTTAGAAAGATTATTAGAGAAGAAAAAAATAAGCTTCTTGAAAGACGCACCGGTAACCCAGCCTTAGAAGCTGAAGAAAGAAATCTGATAAACGCAATACTTGAATATGCTGATAAATGGCAGCTAACAATGGCTGGACCTACGTCAAACCGCTCCGAAGACGCAAGAAGAATGAAGGCGGTAATAATCGAACTTATCGAAGGGGTAATAGGATGAAAATTACAAGAAAGATTCTTAGAAGAATTATCAAAGAAGCAATGAGTATGGGCGTAGATGAACCTATTGACACGTTTGAAAAAGTTGAAAGTTTAGTACCTGGAGATCAGGTTACAAAAAATGGACAGCTTATTACGGTCGTTGACGTAGATTCTTTTTCTGCAGTACTAACTTATACAGTTGACGGTAAGTCGACACTTAAGGATATGGATTATAGGCTAGCGGTAAGATACGATGAAGACCCAGCAGATTTAGTTCCAGAAATACAATTGGTCTTTAAAGGAAAAGGGCAGATTCCTGCAAATCCAAGACAGCCAAAAAAACCCACTGGACCAGGCAGATCTTTTAACATTCAAGACTAGTGTAAAGCATCCCGTAAAAAGCCCCGAAGAGGAAACAAATATGAAAATTACAAAAAGACAACTCAAAAAAATCGTTAGACAAACAATCAATGAACAATATGACTTCGAGAATGAAGAAGGTGACGTACGCCCTGAACACATGGAAGAATACAGTCGGTACGCTGATGAGATTATCTATACTTTGGAATATTTTCATCGATGGGGCGGATTAACGTACGGCTTCATAAGTGACCAAGTTTCAAAAGAAATAAAACCATTCAATCCCGATATGCTCGAAAGAGCTATTTATGGTTTGTTTTCCGATAAAGATATCATTGAATTCAAAGGCATGTGGAATACGATGCAAGATCCGCCTGGATCTAAGACAGGCAGTCGAGTCATGCGAGTTTTATATAAATTACCAGACGATCACCAGTTTAGTTAGGAAGGATGACAATGGGCTACAATACTGAACTAGCACAAGATATGATAAACTACTTGGTTTACATAACAAGTAAACGAGACTACGAAGTCGGCCAATTGGTTAACCTTCTTGCAAAAGAATTTGCAAACGAAAAGGGTATGAGCTGGACAACTGGAGAAGACCCTATATCTCAGTACCCAGAGGAAACCGAAGATGCATTCGACAGCATCGGGATGTATCGAATATTTTTAGACTGGCGTAAACAAACACTTGGAGAATCAAACGTTATGAAAATTACAAGAAAACAACTTAGAAAACTTGTTAAAGAAGCTTTAGACCCAAACGCTAATCAGCAAGAAGCAGCCTACGCTGTTATATACACGGCTGGTTACCTCGACGCATCTGATAGAGAGCTCGGTCAACTCATTAACAAGAATCCGAAGCTTGGTAATCAGGGTGATAAGTGGGTTCCACTCGATGATGCATTTGGGAACGTGCATTCTGTTTTAATCGGTGGAGCTTCTTCGATAAAAAGAGAAAACCCGGAACTTGATCTTTCAGAAGAAAATAGTATTCTCCAAGAAGGTCAGGCTGCTGGTCAGGCAGACTTCCGCGAAAGCATATACAAATACATCGAGCAAGTAGAGGTTCTTGTTAATAGGCAAACACCAATGGGAATGAGTGCCGCTGAGGGCTTAAGAGCCTTTGGAATCGAAGGTGGCGGAGTTTTGATGGGAGATACTGCAGCTGGTGATGCGAGGGACTTGATTGCGTTGATGAACGACGACAATGTTCTGAGCTGGTTGGATGAAGTTGAAACCATGGGACGATATGGAGAGCTACAAGAAATGGCATCACCACAAAAGACAAAAATGGTGCCTACAGATACACCGTCATACGACGATTCAATTAAGAAAGGTTGGACCGTTATGGTAAATGGTGAACGAATCGGAGAGATCGCAAAAATCGATAAGATCGTTCGAGATGGAGGCCATTATTCAGATGGATCGTCAAGAGTTAGAGGGTGGCAAGCTTACTCAATGAACCGAATCATGCCTAATAAGACTTTTGCGAAACGGGCTCCGGTAGAAAGTTTTCGCACAAAGAAAGAAGCATTAGATTGGTTAATGAAACAATGAAACACTTAAGACATTATATAAGAAACATCTTGTTAGAAGGCTTGCGATTTGAAGAAGACCTCATGATTCTCAATCATCCAAAAAGTCCTACCTTGTTCTTGCTTTGTGAAGCCAATTGGGAAATCGCAATTGTGAAAGGAAATTTGGATAAAGAAAAATTCTTTCGATCAAACATGTTGGCAATGATTCAAGTAAAGTCACCACAGAATCCTTGTAACGGCACAATGGAGATCAAAAAATCCGGCGCAATTGAAGGATATGGGCCAACACTTTACGATTGTGTAATGGAACTTACAGATGGGATCATCAACGATAGACAGTCTGTTTCAAGCGCTGCAAAAGACGTGATGCAGCGATACAAAGATACTAGACCTGATGTTGAAAAGAATCTTCTGGACGATATAGGCGACTCAGAAACATATCCGAGAACTCCTAATGCGAAGGATGATTGTCAGTCAGGTGATGGTACATTCTACAAAGGTGGCAAGGCTATTATGAGACCACTTAGTAATTTATCGTGGGAAGATGATCCTTTGTCTTATTCGTACGACAAGCCTTTGTCATCTACTGTGGCACAATGGAAACAAAAAGGTGATGATTTTATTAAACAGATGGAAGCAACGGGCGATTTATTTTATACGGATCTCCGTAGTTGGGGACGAGAAATGTTCAACCAAGCACAGTTGTGAGAATAGACATGAAACACTTGCGGCAATACATAAGACAGATACTCCTAGCAGAAGGAAGAGGGATGAATACTCCGGACATGCTTCCGGACAATGTCGTTATTGTAATTCAGCAGGAGGATTCTCTTTATCGTGTTTATTACGCTTTAAAAAGGCACCCGAAGACTCCATCCCGGGATCCGTACGGAAAAATTTCTTTTTTTAGACCAGATCCAAACTACAGAGGAAACTGCGATGATGCATTTGTCGTAGGAGTCGCAGCTGCAGATGATGGCTGGGGACCACTTTTATATGATGTCGCCATAGAACAATCGACAATAGTTGGCAAAGGACTCACGTCTGATCGATCAACAGTCTCAGATCAAGCGCAAGACGTATGGTGGAAATATTTAACTAAAAGAACAGATGTGGAATCTCACCAATTAGATGATTTAGCCAACACACGAACTCCAGAGGAAGAAGATAACTGCGATCAGGATATTGCTAGATCAACAATAACCGGCGCTACCACTACATGGGTCGACTCTCCCCTAAGTAAAAGATACACAAAAGCACCAACTACAATAAATGCTTTAGAAAAAGCAGGGAAGTTAGTGAGACTATGAAAAAATTGCGAGAAACAATACGAAGGGTCATCCTAGAAGAAGTTTGTGCCGGTGCTTCTGCCAAGATACAGCAAGGTTTGGATGAAATTGAAAAAAGAAATCTAGAAATCAAAGTTCAGATTTTCAGTGATGGCTACGACATTACTCTTCACGAGGTTGAATCACAAAGAGAAGTAGGTCAGTTCGAAGTCACATCATCTAGGCTGTGTCCTGCATATATCACAACGTGGACAGAGGTAAATCCTAAACTGAAGGGCACTGGTATCGGCGCGGTATTATATGACGTTGCTGTCGAAGTTGCCACGACACTTCAAGTTTATCTAGCATGTGACAGAGGTACAGTAAGCGACGATGCGAAACCTATGTGGCGATACTTTGATGCATCTGATGACTATGAAGCATTTCAAATGGATACAAGAAACGGTTATTTCACTCCTAAAAATCCAGCCGATGACTGCAAACAAACGGTTTTTCACCGCGATTTAAATATACCACACGATACAGAACCTGATACTTACAAAGAAGAGTTTATGGCATCACCCTTTACAAAGGCATATAAGAAGAAACGAATGACTACGATAGAGTGTTTAGGCGATCGCTATAGCGAGGAAATGTGATGAAACACTTACGACAGTACATAAGACAGATACTAAATGAACAGACTGGACTTCGAACACTATACCGTGGACTTGACCTGGGAATGCATCCAGACTTGGCTGACGAAATGCGGCTAAGCGTGTGGGAAGAAACTCCACGTGGTGAGGATGAGCTCATAAGACAATTCAAAGATCATCTAAACACCCAAAACATCGGTGGCAGCTGGTCACAGAACAAACGTGTATCTTACTCCTTTGCTGGAAAAGCAGATCAATATTCTGATGTCGAAGGCTACGGAGGCTTACACGTTATGCTTGTCGCAAAAGTTCCGTACGATTTAGGAAAAGATCCAACGGAAACAGGAGAAGAGTTTGTTATGTTTGCCGATGAATCTGAGATTAGGCTACCAAAGGGTTACGAACTAGAACCTTATCAAATATTGATTTACGCACCTCCACCTCAAAAAATCATTGACAAACATGGCGAAGAGCAAAAGTATTCAAACCCATGGAAGAGTCTTCCGGGCTCGTGGCAAATCGATAAGATAACGATATGAAACAACTACGGCAATACATAAGAAGAATACTCATAGAAAAAATCCAAGCTGAGGATTTTGAAGATGTAATGCAGACTGCACAGCTTGCACATCTCGGACAAAAGAGAAGAGATGGATCTGACTACATAATGCATCCGCTCGCCGTACAAGAAATAACAAAACGACATTACCCAGAAAACTTTGCAGCTCAGATCCTTGCATTACTTCATGATGCAATCGAAGATGGACCAAGCGCTGACCTTTCAGAAGCAGAGTTGAGACAAATGATCAGAGGATCGATTACAGATCCAAGAGATTTAGAACAAATAGAAATAGCTTTAGATTTGATGACACACGATAAATCAGCTGTACCAAACTATGAGGAATACCTTGCAAATGTATTTACGAATCCCCTTGCAAGCATTGTAAAAATATCTGATTTAATTCA
>Ga0163111_10001934_pt1 | contig 13024 bp, 8 predicted proteins | sample CRUFie1St18metaG_FD_109645 | JGI IMG/M metagenome (GOLD analysis project Ga0163111, IMG submission 109645) | Marine microbial communities from the Costa Rica Dome - CRUD Field 142mm St18 metaG | ecosystem: Environmental > Aquatic > Marine > Oceanic > Photic zone | place: Costa Rica: the Eastern... | reverse complement strand
TGAGATAAAAATCTTTGAACTCGTCTTGCTCTACCAACAGCAAGTTTATCTTCTTCTGAAAGTTCTTCCATCCCAAGAATTGCAATTATATCTTGCAATTCTTTGTAGCGTTGTAGCAATTCTTTTACTCTTTGAGCACAATCATAATGTTCATCACCAAGGATATCAGCAGTAAGAATTCTTGACGTGGAATCTAGAGGATCAACAGCTGGATAGATCCCAAGCTCAGCAATTTTTCTTGATAAAACGGTAGTTGCATCTAAATGAGCAAAAGTAGTTGCAGGCGCAGGGTCAGTAAGGTCATCAGCAGGCACATATACAGCTTGAACAGATGTGATTGACCCCTTTTTTGTAGAGGTAATTCTCTCTTGCATAGCGCCCATTTCAGTTGCTAAAGTTGGTTGATATCCTACAGCTGACGGCATACGACCAAGTAATGCAGAAACTTCAGAACCAGCTTGAGTAAATCTGAATATATTATCAACAAAGAAAAGTACATCTTTGCCTTGACCATCTCCAGCCCCATCTCTAAAGTACTCAGCAATTGTTAAACCTGATAATGCAACTCTAGCACGAGCTCCTGGAGGTTCATTCATTTGGCCGAAAACAAATGTTGCCTTTGATTCTTTCATAGCAGATTTATCTACTTTTTTAAGATCCCAGCCACCTTCTTCCATGGAATGCATAAAGTCTTCACCATATTTTATAATACCAGATTCAAGCATTTCACGAAGTAAATCGTTTCCTTCTCTTGTACGTTCACCAACACCAGCAAATACTGAAAGCCCTCCATGTCCTTTAGCAATATTATTAATAAGTTCTTGGATAAGTACTGTTTTTCCTACACCAGCACCTCCAAATAATCCAATTTTTCCTCCCTTAGCGTAAGGTTCTATTAAATCAATAACCTTGATTCCTGTAAATAATACTTCTGTTGAAGTTGACAGATCTTCAAATTTAGGCGCTTCTCTATGAATAGGCAATCCGTCTTGTCCAGACTTAGGTAAGTTTCCAAGTCCATCAATAGCATCACCAATTACGTTAAATAGCCTGCCATAAACATTTTCTCCGATTGGAACTTGAATTGGAGCTCCAGTTGCAATTACCTCTGTTCCACGACTTAGCCCATCAGAAGAATCCATCGCAATTGTTCTAACAGCATTTTCACCAATGTGTGATTGAACTTCTAAAACAAGAACAGAATCGTCATTTCGTTTTATTTCTAGGGAATCATAAATTTTTGGAAGTTCGACTCCTGCGCCAAATTCCACATCGATAACTGGGCCTACTATTTGTAATACTTTTCCTGTAACTTTTGACATTACTGTTTCAATTTAATTTGTAGCTAAATATTGTTTGAAAAAACCGTCTGTTTTTGCGCAGCAAAGATAGATAATATAATTAAAAAACCCAGAGTAAATCTCCGGGTTTTTTAGCAGAATTTTTAAAATCAATTTAGAACGCAAACTTAGCACCACAATAGTAAAGAGAGCCTATTCTCCCTGAACCCGGAATACTTACATAACTTCTTCCTGCAATATTGTTCCCTCCAATTTCAAAAGTTGTTTTATCTAATGCTGGAATAGCAAACATAAATTTAGCATCTAAAACAGTGTTGCTTCTTATAGTAGCATCAATGAATGATGACTCATAATAGTACTCAGAATTATATCTAGCATTAGCAGTAAAAGACATATTTTCACTAAAACTTGAAGTAAATCCTAATTTTAATCTATGTTCAGGTGTATTCCAAGACAATTCAAAATCAGAATTTGGTTCAGCATCGTAATCTAACTTGTTATATTCATAAATTACATTCATAGACATCATAGAATTTAATTTTTTAATTGCTTCTACACTAAATCCATAAGTGTCAAAAGGAACATCTAAGTTGGCATCTACACCAAATTGTGCATAAGCCCCAGCAGCCATTGCAACCTCAGCAGGTAATCCTAAAGCTGCAGGAACATAAACGCTATTTGTTCCAATAAAGTTTTCGTATTGACTATAGTAGGCATTCATATCAAGTGTGAAATCCTTTGTATTATATCTGTATCCAATATCATACGATGTAACTTTTTCTGCCTCAACATAATCAAGTTGCTCTGAAACAACATTACCTCCGTTATCCCACGAGCTTTTGTTTAATGCAGTTTCAAAAACTTGATTTCCTGTCCAATCGAAACCACCCAAGTTTGTTTGGAATCGGTCAATATTTTCTTTTGTTGATCCCAATAAAACCTCTTCACCATTGTATAATCCGATAAACTTATCTTGGTTAGTCGGGTTTCTATATCCAACTTGAGCAGATAATCTAATATTAGAATTATCATTTAGTTTATATAACAAACCTAATCTAGGGGTTATATTAGCGTCTTCCATAACATCTTGTTTATCATATCGCATGGACGCTGTCAAAGAAAGATCATCGTCAAATAAATCTTTTTGCATCTGAGCATAAACGCCAAATTCATTATATGTGATTGCCTCATCATAGTCAGTGTAAAGAGTCCCCTCTGTATCTAGATTAAAACTTCTAAGTAATCCACCAACAAGAACATTAGCAAAATCAATTTTATCTTCAAAATCATAATTAACCTCATAATTATAAACTGTTGAAACGTCTATAATTCTTGCTCCTAAAGGCTCCCAAAAATCAAGCCCACCATTGGCTGCCTCTCCAGTAAATGGATTAGCAGTGTCATTAAATGTTAGTAAAGCTCCATTAGTTGCATTTTGAACAGCTTGATTGAATTCTGGAGTTCCTGGCTGAAGCATGTACTCGTTTGCGCCAACAATTCCTAAAGCAGGGTTACCATATCTCGCTAAAAAGTGGGCATTTAAACTGTTTTCACTTCCTACTAAAGCATTAATATCTTGTCCACCAGTTCCAACGTCATTTAAAATCTGACCTAAAAGAGCTGGTATTCCAGCTTGCCCTCCAGCTAGCACACCAAGATAATTACCTAAATAAGCTGCCCCCCAGCCATTTTCGATGCCACCAAACATTTGGTTAGCAACAGAAGTGCCTAATGCAGTACTTTGAGTAGTTTGACCAGCATCTTCTTTAGTGTAATAAATTCTAGCATTTAACCCTCCAGAGTTCAACTCAAGCTTGTGGAGCTGAACTACAACATCTTTTAAATTATATCGGGCATTACCTGCTGGCAATGGGGCTTGACCTGTTCCGACTAAAGAGCTAAATTCAAATTCAGTATTTTCATTAGGTCTATAATAAATACTAGCATTTCCCTTTACGTTTTTAGCTTGATTTCCAAATAAATCTTGCTCCATATAACCAGTTGACCTAATGTTGTCAAAGTAATTGGGCGCAGCCGCACCAGCATTTAATACAGATTGAGCAGTTGCCCCCGTTGGATCCAATAATAATGTATATCCTGCCACTGCTTGCCAAATAGTTGGTGAATCAATTAATCTCTGACCGTATTCATTTACTGCATCATAATCAGGGGATCTAGGGTCGTAGTTATCAACTATACTCCCTTCTCCGCAGTTAGAGCATTCTCTTTTGTGACGAGTGTCTGAGGCAACCCATTCCGTTCCTTCTTTTGCAGAAATTGTAGCTTTAACAGCCCATTTATCAGAGAGTTGAGTGGCTGCACGAATACCGAAATCAGTAAAGTTACCTTGACTTCCATCCATTTGTTGAGTTGAACCAGTTCTATAGTATGCATTTATTCCCTGGTTGTCAAAGGCGTTTTTACTGCTAATAGACATAATACCTTTGTAAGCATCCATTCCATAGAGGGCAGATGCTGAACCGGGAAGTATTTCCACACTTTTGACATCAAGTTCATTAACACCAATTAGATTACCTACAGCAAAACCAAAGACAGGTGCTTGTGTGTTCATACCGTCAACAAGTGTTACAAAACCTTCATTGTAAGCAGTTCCGAACCCACGGGTATTTACTTGACTAAACACTAATCCAGTTTGATTCATTTGAACACCTTTAACATTTTGTAGACCTTCAAAGAAATCTGATGAGGGTGTGCGCTGAATTTGTTTTAAACTAAATTTCTCAACAGTTACCGGTGATTCAAAAATTCTTTGTGGAACTCTTGAAGCACTAATTACAACCTCATCTAGAAAGCTTCCCTCAATCAGTGCGAAGGTAATATCTTGATTATTAGATGTTACGTCTTGTGTAGCCGATGTAAATCCAACACTACTTGCTTGCACAGTAAATGGAGGTGATTGACTTACATTGAGTGTAAATTTTCCATCAAAATCGGAAATTGCTCCAGTTGATGTACCAACAACAATAACGTTTGCCCCAGGTAGTGGCATTCCGTTTTCATCGTTAACAGTTCCAGTTACAGTAGTTTGTGCAAATGAAACTACCCCAAAGAGCAATGTAAAAATTTTTAAAATTGTTTTCATTAGAATTAATTTTTTGGTTTGCTTGTGTTTTTGATTTTTTATTTAAAAAAATAAAAATAATAATAATTTGTGAATTTTAGATATAATTAAGTGCCAATTTGAAAATATATTACCTTTATTATTAATTAAATATTAATTTTTTAAGAAATTAAAATTTTAAAAAATCAGCTTTCATCTAAATAAGAATATTTTAAATTTAATTTTTATTTAGGATAAAATCCTTTTTAGATTAAAAATGTGGGTATAATAAGACATTAAAAACACAGTAAAAAGATGGACCATGTAGTTTCCTTTTCAATTTTAAATAGTCCAGATATAGGGCTTGGAAAGCCCTACTCCACTGTAACAGATTTTGCTAGATTCCTAGGTTGATCGACATTTTTATTAAGCATGACAGCGATATGATATGACAGCAATTGAAGAGGGACAGTAGTTAAAAGAGGGGATAAAAGCTCCATGCTTATTGGGACTTCAATTACATGATCTGAAATTTCTTTAACTTGTTTATCTCCTTTGCTAACAATGGCAATAATTTTCCCTTTTCTTGATTTTATTTCTTGGATATTACTTACTATTTTATCGTAATGTTCAAATTTTGTGGCAATAACTACTATAGGCATATTTTCATCAATTAATGCAATAGGGCCATGTTTCATTTCTGCGGCAGGATATCCTTCTGCATGGATATATGATATTTCCTTTAGCTTTAGTGCTCCTTCTAATGCTACTGGAAAATTAAAACCTCTACCTAGATATAGGAAGTTTGACGCATCTTTATAAATATTTGCAATTTCTTTAACTAAATCATTTGATTTTAGCACTCTCTCAATTTTTTTTGGCACTGTTTCAAGCTCAACTAATATTTGTTTAAAGTATGAACTTGATATGATTCCTTTTGCTTTTCCTAGTCTTAGGGCAATTAAAGTTAAAACTGTGATTTGAGTTGTGAATGCCTTAGTTGAGGCTACACCAATTTCAGGCCCTGCATGAGTATATGCACCTGAATGAGTTTCTCTAGAAATAGAAGATCCAACTACGTTACAAACACCAAAGACAAATGCTCCATTTTTTTTAGCTAGTTTTATAGCGGCTAAAGTATCAGCTGTTTCTCCAGATTGAGAAATAGCAATTACAATGTCTTTATCATTGATGACAGGCTTTCTGTATCTAAATTCAGATGCATATTCAACTTCAACAGGAATTCTAGATAAACCCTCAAAAATATATTCTGCAACTAATCCTGCATGCCAAGAGGTTCCACAAGCAACTATAGTAATTTTTTGTGCATTTAGAAATTTATCAATGTGATTATCAACACCCGCCATTTTGATTAATCCTTTATTGACATTCAAGCGTCCTCTGTAAGTATCTTCAATAGCATTTGGTTGTTCAAAAATCTCTTTGACCATGAAGTGATCATATCCATCTTTTTCTATTTGTTCAAGATTCAATTTTAGTTCTTGTAGGTATGGCTCAAATAGGCTGTCATCTTTTATCTTTCTATATATAGTTTCTTTATGAAGTCTTATAACAGCCATTACTTCATCTTCAAGATAAACCGCATTACTTGTGTATTCAATAAATGGGGACGCATCACTAGCTATGAAAAATTCATCTTTACCAACACCAATTGCTAATGGGCTACCAAGTCTAGCAGCTACAATTTCATTCGGCTTTTTAAGATCAAAAACAGCAATTGCATAAGCTCCAACTACTTCATTTAGCGCAATTTGAACTGCTTTACCAAGTTTACAATTACCTTTTTGCTGTATATATTCAATGAGATTGACTAATACTTCAGTATCAGTATCTGATTTAAATGAAAACCCTTTTTTTTCTAGCTCTTTTTTTATTGCAGCATAATTTTCAATAATACCATTGTGAATAATGACAAGATTACCAGAATTTGAATAATGAGGATGAGAATTTATATCATTTGGAACTCCATGAGTTGCCCACCTAGTATGCCCTATTCCGATTGTACCTTTATCGTTCTTATCAGAAATTATTTTTTTTTCTAGGTCATCAACTTTCCCTTTAGTTTTAGTAATATTTACATTCTTTCCGTCAAATAAAGCGATACCAGCACTGTCATACCCTCTGTACTCAAGTCGCTTTAAACCCTTAATAATTACAGATTTTGCATCTCTATTACCAATATAGCCAACAATCCCACACATTTTATTTAGTTATTTGGTTGTGAGTAATAAATGTTTAATTTAACCTTTTTAACAGGGTCGTTAGAATTACTTCCGTGAAGCACTACTCCTTTGGGCGATAGAATACTTCCAGCCGGAATTCCCTTCACATTTTCGTCATAATTTAATAATTTTTGAGTGTTTGATGCACCAACATTAGAAGAGACCACTAGGCCAAGTTTCAAATTAGTTAAATCATTTACAATAAGACTATTAATGTGTTCTGTTAATCTTACCTTATATTTTTTATATTCATTTCCATTGTCATCAACTTCAACACTTAAAGGCACTAAGTGAAAAAATTTTGAATCAGAACTAGTTGGATTTACAGTTGGATCTTGTATATAGTCAATCAACGGGACATCGTTCTCCAAATCATAAACATAAATTCGGTTTGGATAGTCGCTTTCAGGCAATAAAGCAGAATCATCAATATAGAATTCAAGGTAAGCTTCATTAACATATCGTTTTATAATACGCTCTTCGTCGTCTTCTCCTTCATTAACTAATTCTCTAAAATCGTTAATGTAATCTTCAAAAGTATTTCCGTTTTCATCGTTTGCAAAGAGTTCAATAATTGCCATAGATCCTTGACCGCCCTTTAGGAATAATTGATCATCTCCGACTAGTTCATTCGTATTATTTATTAATTGTAGAATATTAGGATTAAAGTTATTTTCAAAAAGAGCAGTTTTATTACCTCCAAATCTTAACTCATAAATTCCTTGCCTTTCAGTAGTTTCATCCGTAGTGACGGATGTTGTTTCATATGTATAGTAAATTTTCAAATGAGCATCGTTGGATCCAAAATTCATCTGAAATAGACTGCCTGTGCCTTCTGAGGATGAGATGCTATTCACTTTGAAATACAAACCTCTAAAATAGTTATAAAAATTATTTGCACTGCTAAGCTCATCTTCACCTTCCTTTTCAAAAATTAATGTTTCCCAGAACGAATCTGGCAGGTTTTCTTCTAATTTGATTCTTAAACTTGGGTTTAAAGTTTCAGTGGTTAAAATTTCTCCATCCTCATCTCTGGTAATTAAATTTATAGTCTCATTGCTAGGGGTAAATTCTTCATTTGTGTATAATAATTGACCCTCTAATTCATTGAAGTTGATAGATTCAGAATTACTCATTGACCCATTAGAAAAGTATCTTTGAGATTCATCTAAATCAGTTCCTGGATCAAAATTTCGCAGAAAAAAATTATTTTTATAAACCGATAATTTTATCGGGCCACTTCCATATAATGAATCTATCGAAAATGATTCTCCATCACTTTTACTAAAGTATGGAATTGTTAAAACAACAGAATCTAATACTGTATTATCTCCAAAGGTAGGGTTGAAATTTCCTGGTGTAAGCTGTCCTAAAAAGTGTACCGTTGTACTACCAAAATTTGGATCATTATAATGGCCTAAAAGATAGCTTGGTAAAATATTAGATTGAAAAGGTGAAATTAGTTTGTTATATGTTTTCACTGGGTACAACTGATTTTCAATATTTATAAGCTGTTCGTTAATTACATCAGTACCAATCTCAGAATAGTCCTCTTGACACGAGAAGATAGAAAGTAAGATTAGTAAGCAAATAATATTTTTGGCTGTATGATTTAATAAATTTTTCATATAAATTTTCAGACTAATTAAAAATCTGTGAGTTGTAAAAGTCTGTATATGCTTCTGAAAAAGTTTCAGGTTGTTGATAATTTAAAACAGGTATTTTGGCAATATTTATATATTTATCTAGGGCATCAGGGAGTATCTGCGAAGCTTTAATAATTCCGTCTGAAAAGTCGATTGCTGTTTTCATTAAATTGATATAATTAGGAGTTAATAGATTTTTCAACTTGTTGTAATCAATTTCATCAAATTTAACTTTATTTATCATGTTCGAATCAAGACATTCATCAAAGCTTTGGTCGTAAACAGAAGTAATAATTTTACTTTCTTTAAAAAGTGGTTCATCTTTATAATATTCTTTTAAATACAAGGGTAATAATGATGCCAACCAGCCATGAATATGAATAATATCTGGCGCCCAGTTTAGTTTTTTGACTGTTTCAACTACTCCTTTAGCGAAGAAAATAGCTCTTTCGTCATTATCAGTGAATAGTTTTCCATTTTCGTCTTTTAGAGTAGCTTTTCTTTTAAAATAGTCTTCGTTATCGATAAAATACACTTGAATTCTCTCCTTAGGAATTGATGCTACTTTAATGATTAGTGGCATATCAAGGTCATTAACTACTAAATTAATTCCCGATAATCGAATAACTTCATGGAGCTGGTGTCTTCTTTCATTAATATTACCGTATCTAGGCATAAAGATTCTAATTTGACCTCCTTGTTTGTTAACCATTCGAGGAGCTTCGAAAGACATTAATGAAATTTCAGTTTCTGGCAAATATGGCATAACTTCGGAGGACACATAAAGAATTCTTTTGTCTTTCATAAAAAGTGGGCTTTGATTTTATCAATAAAAATTATGCAAAAGTACAAAATTTTATGCAGATTAATAGGAATAGCTTAAGTTTGCAAGCCTTAATTATACATGTTTATGGAAGTTTTTTACAATAAGGAATTACTTTCTGGTTATATGAATTCGATTAATGCTTCAAAATTAAGTATCGGATTTGTGCCAACAATGGGTTCACTACATCTTGGGCATTTATCATTAATCAAGAAAGCAATTAGTGAAAACAATTATGTTTTGGTTAGCATTTATGTAAATCCAACTCAATTCGAAAGCAAATTAGATTTAGAGAAATACCCAAAAGATTTTGACATTGACGTTAATCTTTTAAAATCTTTAAACTCTAATAAATTATCTTTATTTATCCCAAACGACCATGAAATATATGGTGATTATATAAGTAAGAAATTATTTGATTTTGAAGGATTAGATAAACAAATGGAGGGGAAATATAGACCTGGTCATTTCAATGGGGTAGCAACTGTTTTAATGAAACTTTTTGAATATGTAAATCCTAATAAAGCTTATTTTGGCGAGAAGGATTATCAGCAATTACTAATCGTAAAAAGACTTGTAAATAATTATAAATTACCGATTTCTGTCATAGGATGTCCAATTGTTAGAGATGATAATGGACTAGCTTTGAGTTCTAGAAATTCAAGATTGACTAAAGATAATAGAATTTATGCAAGTAAAATTTATAGAATACTTAACCGTGTCAAAGAAAACTTTGAAACTTTGAATTTTTTTGAAATTAAAAGTTGGGTCAATAATCAATTTGAAATGGATTCAACAATAGACCTTGAGTATTTTGAAATAAGTGAAGATTTGACATTAAAGACTGCACATAAAAAAGAAAAAAAAATTAAGTATAGAGCTTTCATTGCTGTAAAAATCAGTAATGTCCGATTAATTGATAACATCGCATTAAATTAATTAAATTTGTAAAATGTTAATTCAAGTTGTAAAATCAAAAATTCACCGAGTTAAAGTTACAGGTGCAGATTTAAACTACATAGGCAGTATAACCATTGATGAAGATTTAATGGATGCTGCCAATATTGTTCAAGGAGAAAAAATACAAGTAGTTAATAATGATAATGGTGAAAGATTAGAAACCTATGTTATACCTGGTCCAAGGAATTCAGGTGAAATCACATTAAATGGTGCTGCCGCTCACAAGGTAAATGTAGGGGATGTACTTATTTTGATTACCTATGCATCAATGACTACCGATGAGGCTAAGGTTTTTAGACCTTCTTTAGTATTTCCTGATGAAACTACTAACCTCTTAAGATAATCAAATTATTGAAATCTATAAACTCAATCCTAAAAATTATAATTCCGCTTTTATTAGGCGCTATTTTTGTTTGGATTTCTTTAAGCAAAACCTCAATTCAAACTATTGTTGGATATTTTAAAGAGGCAAATTACTTTTGGATATTTCTAGGAATTATTTTAGGTATCTTCAGTCATCTATCTAGAGCATATCGCTGGAAATATATGATCGAGCCACTTGGTTATAAATTGCGAATTTCAAATAGTATTATGGCAGTTTTTTCAGGATATTTAATTAATTATACAATACCTAGGGCTGGAGAAATTTCTAGAGCTACAATTATTTCTAAATATGAAAAAATACCATTTGAGAAAGCGATTGGTACAATTGTAGCGGAGAGGTTAGCAGATATAATAGCTATGTTAATTGTTATTTCCATTGCCTTAGTTTTGGAATTTAATTTGATTATTGATTTTTTTTCGAAAAAAATAAATTCTAACAATTTATCATTAATTTATTTTTTTATTCCCATTATAGTTTTAATAATTCTTTATCTATATTTTAGGAGAACAAATAATCAACTTTTTTTAAAAATTAAATTATTAATTGACGGTTTTGTTAAAGGGTTATTAAGCATACTAAAAATGAATGATAAGTGGTTATTTATTGCTCATACTTTGTTCATATGGGCTATGTATGTTTTAATGTTTTATGTCACATCTTTTTCAATTAATTTTAATGTGGATGTCCCTTTTTCAGTCATTTTAATTGGATTTATTTCGGCTAGTTTTACTGTTGCAGCTACCAATGGCGGATTGGGACTTTATCCTGAAGCCGTTACAATTGCTTTTTCATCCTTTTTTATAGATCATGACCCAAGTAGAGCTTTTGGATGGATAATGTGGACATCACAAACATTTATGATTGTTGTGATAGGAGTTTTTTGCCTGATATTTCTACCTAGATTCAATAGAATTAATCCAAAAATTAGTTAATAAATTTATATTATAAATCATTAATTATTTAAATTGTATTATCTGTTAAATAAAAAAATTAAAATTGATCAACATCCATAAAGAAAAGGAAAAAATTATTGCTGATGAATAAAATAAAAACAACATTTTATTGTCAAAATTGTGGGGCTCAGTATTCAAAATGGCAAGGGCAATGTAATTCTTGTAAATCATGGAATACAATTGCTGAAGAGTTAATTCAGACTTCAAAAAAAGGAGATTGGAAATCAAGTTCTAAGCAAGAAAAACAAAGAATGTCTAAACCTTTAAAGATTTCAGAAATTGATACTACAAAAAATCCTAGATTAGATTCAAAAGACTCAGAAATAAATAGAGTTTTAGGAGGAGGAATAGTCCCTGGATCTATAATTTTGTTAGGTGGGGAGCCAGGTATTGGTAAAAGTACTTTAATGCTTCAAATATCTTTAAAACTCCCTTTTAGAACATTGTATGTTTCTGGAGAAGAAAGTCAAAAACAAATTAAGTTAAGAGCTCAAAGAATATCTCCCGATAGTGATCAGTGTTTTGTTTTAACAGAGACCAATACTCAATTAATATTTAGTCAGATTGAGTCATTAAATCCGGATATTGTAGTAATTGATTCAATTCAAACTTTACAAAGCGATTTTTTGGAAGCATCTGCTGGGAGTATATCTCAAATTAAACAAACCACATCAGAGTTAATGAAGTTTGCTAAAGAAACATCAACTCCAGTTATTTTAATTGGGCACATAACAAAAGATGGCACCATTGCAGGGCCTAAGATTTTGGAGCACATGGTAGATGTAGTTTTACAGTTTGAAGGGGATCGAAATCACATTTTTAGAATTTTAAGATCACATAAAAATAGATTTGGATCAACACATGAAATTGGAATATATGAAATGCTCGGTGATGGTTTGAGACAAGTTCAAAATCCATCTGATGTTTTAATATCAAAGAAAGATGAGTCCCTATCTGGGAATGCAATTGCTGTAACCCTTGAAGGGATGAGGCCTTTACTAGTGGAGGTTCAAGCTCTAGTTAGCACAGCTGTTTATGGTACTCCTCAGCGCAGTACAACAGGATTTAATGCCAAAAGGCTTAATATGTTATTGGCTGTTTTAGAAAAACGAGCTGGTTTTCGCTTAGGCGCAAAAGATGTGTTTTTAAATATTACAGGAGGACTAAGAGTAGATGATCCAGCTATAGATTTAGCAGTAATAGCTGCAATTTTATCTTCAAATAATGATTCTGCATTAATCAAAAATTATTGCTTTGCAGGTGAGGTCGGGCTTTCAGGTGAGATTCGTCCAGTTCAGCGTTTAGAGCAAAGAATAATGGAAGCTGAAAAGCTAGGATTTGAAGCTATTTTTATTTCTAAACAAAATAAATTAAGCTCAAAAGCTAAGAAGATTCAAATTATTTTACTTTCCAAGATTGAGGACTTAATAGAATACCTTTAAAAACAGCGTATTTACTGTTTATTGAATTTAACAATGCTCGTTGTAAGCATCTATTAAATTCTCAGCTATAAGTTCCGCTGGTCTTCCCTCAATGTGATGGCGCTCAAGCATATGAACTAATTCACCATCTTTAAATAGTGCCATACATGGTGAGCTAGGAGGGAAAGGAATCATTCTTTCACGAGCTTTATCAACAGCTTCTTTATCTAC
>Ga0163111_10001933_pt1 | contig 13029 bp, 16 predicted proteins | sample CRUFie1St18metaG_FD_109645 | JGI IMG/M metagenome (GOLD analysis project Ga0163111, IMG submission 109645) | Marine microbial communities from the Costa Rica Dome - CRUD Field 142mm St18 metaG | ecosystem: Environmental > Aquatic > Marine > Oceanic > Photic zone | place: Costa Rica: the Eastern... | reverse complement strand
TTGTTTCGTTAAGAAAATAACGGGGGTTAGTTCTTTTCTTGTTTTGTCCTGTAAACCTTGGCATTTGCTGCCCTCCTTCTGTTTTGGTAATTATACCTTATTTCTTTCGAAAGTATGCTATAATTACGTAAATGAGGAAATTAAACAATCTAATTGGCAACACGCCAATCATAAAAATATCAGATAATTTATACGCTAAACTTGAAACCTACAATCCCACTGGTTCTGTAAAAGATCGTATGATATCTTATGTTGTACAAAAGGCACAATTGTATGGTGAAATAAAAAAAGGCACAATTCTCTGTGATGCCACGAGCGGGAACACCGGAATTGCTTTAAGTATGGCGGCGGCACACCTTGGATTAACTTGTGTTATTTTTATGCCAAGAAATATGTCCGAAGAGAGAAGGCAAATGATGAAAATATATGGTGCAAAAATAATCGATGCACCTGATGATGACTTCGCTGGTGCTATAACCATGAGGGATGCGTATCTTGCTGGTAATCCAAACGCATGGTCTCCAATGCAATTTAGTAACCGCAGAAACATAGAGTGTCATTTTTTTAACACTGCGCCAGAAATTCATAGGCAGGTTGTTTCCTTGAAGAGACCATGGGAAGCATTTATACACGGTTCTGGTACAGGTGGTACCATTGAGGGTGTTCGAAGATACATACAGCATCAAAGATTAAGCACTAAAGTCTGTATGGTTAAACCATCAGAGTCTCCTCATGGCATTCAAGGAATTGCAGATGGTAAAGAGTTCTTAGCAAAAGAGAAAGATATGCACGAAGTTATTGAAATTAAAACAGAAGATGCGATTAAAAGAGCAAAAAAACTTGCTGAAGAAAAGGGTCTTTTGGTTGGCATAAGTTCCGGGGCAAACATTCTTGCATCAGAACTGTGGATAGAACAAAACAAACCCATGGGAAACATAGTTACAGTACTCTGCGATAGGGGTGAAAGATATATGTCAATATACGGAAGTGTGTAACTATTTATTATATCATGGAGGACAGTAATATGAAAAATCAGAAAAAATGTGAATGTTGTTGCTGTTGCGCTTGCTGCTGCAACTGTGCGTGTCATAAGGAATAAAAAATGAAAACTGCAATGCAAAACTGGAGAAAACATCTTCTAACTGAAGACATAAAGAAACAAGTAGAAAATGATTTAATTATGTTTCTTGAATCTGAAGATCTTGATGAAGGTATTATGGATCGCTTGCTTCCATATGTCTTAGCAGGTGGTGCTGCACTTGGTGGTATGGCAGGCAAGGCAGAAGCAAAACCTATATCTCAAGACGTTGCCGCACAAAGAATTGTAAAGGTCCTAAATCAGAAAGATATTAAAGACGATTCAGGTCTTGACGTTACTTTCTATGACTTTGATAATGATGTGCAGGGTGTTGCCCAACAGATTTCTAATTTGTCCAAAACAGTTCCTAATAAAGATGAAAATGAGATGATAAATATTGTTGCCAATAGTATTGAAAATAGTTTAAACAGTGATATACCAAAAGATATGACTTTCGACACTGCTGAAGATGCTGTCAAGTTAACTGTATCTAAGATAAAAAAGAGGCAAAAATCTAAAAAGATAGCAGGCGTTCAGAAGTTTAAAACTGGTGACACTAGGTTGGCAGCAATTAACAGTTTGGGTAGCATAGGTTCAGATCTTATGCAAAAAAAAGATCCTTCTGAATCTCAATCTCAATTTATTAAGGATCTAAAAGTCGCAAAGGATGCTGGTGCAGTATCACAAGAAGAGTTTAATCAAATAAGAGATATCTTGCAGGGAGATCAACCTATGTCTAAAAAGGTTATTTCTATATCTGATATCTTAAACAAGGGGAAATAAACATGAAACTATTACTAGAAAATTTTAAAAAGAATATGGAAGAATTTAGAGGACCAACAGACGATCCTAGTTTCTCCGATCCTGGTTATAACGAACCAGAAGGGTTTGATGAAATGCAAGACCAAGTGTCAGACATGCTGGACCAGGTTATGGGTGGCGAACCCATTAAACTACCCACCGGCGATTTACTTACTTATGAAGATTTCGGAGATGGCGACGGGCAGTTTATCCTTAACCAGAGCGATGTTTTCGCCAATAGTTACGATGAGGCACAAGAGAAAATTCTTGATATGCTTATGGAAGTTTCAGGATCATTAAATGAGCAAAAAATTAAAGATTTAGTGAAGCAAAAGATTTTAGAGAATCTGGGTGCTGGTGAAACTAATCTTGCACAAGCAAGACTTAAGGGTGCTGCTGGCGCTGCTCAAAAAAAAATGCAAAACCCTGCTGTGGATAGGGCGATTGGCATGGCAACTAAAAGACTTCAGAAAGCACCTGCGCAACAAAAGGTAGATTTTCTTCTATCTATGATACAAAAAATGGGTATCGAACCAGAAGAACTGCAGGGATTGATGGCAAGATTAAAGGGATCCAACAAAAAAGCAATGGACGCTGCAGAGGAAGAAGAAGGCGTAGCAGAAGAATAAAAAAAATATTTGATTTACCTTTTAAAATATGATATGCTTATATCATGGATATAGCGCTAGGAATGATGATTGGTTGTTTTATTACAATTATTTCTATTTTCTTTACTATGAATCATATCATATCTGAAGATAAAAAGAAAAACCTACCTAATCATTACGATATAGAAATTAAATCTAAAGGTAATCACATTAAAGGTACCCTCTATTTAAAAAAGAGGAGGGATAGATTCCATGCTTCAAGATAAAAATTGGCATACTGGATCTAACCGTCAGATTAAATTTGATGAAATTAAAAAGATTATTTTAGATTATATTGCAAGAGGGGCGCGAATTTATATTGGTTCCGACTCTTTCATTACTCAAGGCAAGGTGTGTTTTGCCTCCACCATCTGTTTGCATGGACCAAGATTGGGTGGAAGGTACTTTTTCTTTAGAGAAAATCTCAAAACTAGTCATTTTCTTCAGTTAGTAACCAGAATCACAGAAGAAACAAGAAGATCGGTTGAACTAGCAGAGATTTTAATGTCAGAATGCCGCATTGACCCCACTAATATTGAGTTGCACTTAGATGTTTCACCATTTCAAGCAAATAATGGTACCTCAAGGTTCTCAGAAATGCTTAAAGGATACGTGATAGGGTTTGGTCTAGATTGCAAACTGAAACCAAATGCGTGGGCAGGACAAACAATAGCGGACAGGCATTCAAAATGAAAGATTTAAACCATATATGTTACGACGTATCCCTTGACAAGTTGATTGAAAACTACATTTTAACAAATTATGCACTTGATACAGTGCTGGTAATACACAACCCCTTTAAGTATCAAAAAAGATTAAAAGAGATAGGACTGTATTTTGACGAATGTGAAACTTTTTTTGATAAAATCATGATAGTTTTGATTGAAGATGTAGTGAGTGGGTTAAAAATCATAAATCTTATCAACCCCCATAGTGGACCAGTATGTACTTTATGGGTTGAGGGTACGTATTTTACTGATAACATAGAGGATAAACTTAGGTTCGGAACCTAATTAACAGTGATATGACTAATTTTAATAGAAAATGGAGAACATACCTCGACGAAAGCGAACTTAGTACTGCCGGGTTAATGATTCAGAAGGGTTTGCATCCAAAATTTTGGTTTAGAAGAGAACTCGACCCAAAAGTTCGTCGCAAATTGTTGAAAATTGCTCAAGATGTTACTCAAAATCTTGAAATATACGATTTTATCGATGATATTATCATTACTGGATCGATTGCTGCATACAATTGGCACAACCTGTCCGACATTGACCTTCACATCTTGCTTGATTTTGGCAAAGTAGACAAAAATAGAGGACTCGTTAAGAAATATTTGGACTCTCAGAAGACTTTGTGGAACAAAAATCACGATATCATGATTAATGACCACGAAGTTGAAATATATTTTCAAGAAACTGATGAACCACACGAGGCATCGGGCATATATTCTGTTATGATGGGTAGTTGGATCAAAAAACCAGTAAAAGAAAAGGTTGAGATGGACGTTGTTGCTGCCGAAAAGAAGGCAGACGCTATTAACAACGAAATAGAGACACTTCAAAACCTCTTTTCGAAGAAAAAATATCGTTTGGTCTATGGATTATCAGAAAAACTGAAAGGAAAGATAAAAATGATGCGCCAAAGCGGTTTGGATAAGCAAGGAATCTATTCTCCGGAGAACTTGGCGTTTAAAATCTTAAGAAATAATGGAATTTTAGAAATTTTATCAACACTTAAGTCTCTTTCGTATGATAAACTAATGTCAAGCGGTGATGTAAAGATAAAAATCGGATAATAATAGGCATTTTAAGACATTTTATATTTATTTTCAATAAAGTGTAGGTTGTATAAGTTAGAATCGCTCAAAACGCGAATCTCGACGTCTCAGATGTAAAAAATACTCTTACCAACACCTAAAAATGTTTCTATTTATCCTTGTAGGAGAAAAATAACATGCCTTGGAAGCGATTTGGAAAATGCGTCTTTAAAACAACAGAATCAGGCGAGAAAAAAGAGAAAGAAGGTTGCTCTGATACCATCCCAATGGCAAAAAAGTACTTAAAGGCACTTTATGCCAATGCTGATGATGTTTCAGAAGAAGTAAGTGAATATTTAAATGAAATTGCATTAACTGAAGCGAGATTTAAGGATGTTAAAGCAAAATATTCCCAATATATGGGAATTGTTGATTCAGCAAGAGATTATTTGGGTGGAAAGTTAGGTGACAAGGGTGTTTCTAAGTATATTCTTTATGTAATGAAAGAAACTCACCGAATGATGGATGAACCTGAAACCAAATCTGAGGTTTTAGAGGCAGGAAAGGACGCCATCATTTCTGTAATGTTTGATCTTATTGATTTAGTGGAAAAGTTTGAAAAAAATGTTTCAAGACTAAAAGAAAAAGACATTTACAGACTAAACGCAAATGAATTAGAGAAATTGGTAGACACGCTGCCAACACCAGAGTCAGAAGAAAAAAGAGAAAGAAGAAAAAAGGCACGAGAAGAGTCTGATGTTCTTTACAATGAAGATGACGTCTTAGCGGTTCGACCACTTACTGAATTTGCCGCAACTTATTATGGAATGGCAACAAGATGGTGTATTTCAGCAACAGACTGTAGAAACTACTTTGATCAATACACAGCAGACGGTAAAGCGTTTGCAATGGTCATTCTTAGAAACCTTACTGCCAATGATAGTGATTTTTACAAAGCAGCGCTAGTTTATGATAGTAATGGCGATTTTGAGTCTTTATTTGACGGACCAGACGATGAACACTATGACACTAATGGACTTAGAGATGCAATCGCTTTAAATCACAAAAGAACTGGACAAAATTCCTTTGATAATCTTGATGACGAAGAGCAAGAAGAGATTAACGATATTTTAAATCAAATTATGGACAATGCCTCTGCAAATATCATGGATAGTCCACCAGATGCTACAGCAGCGTACGAAGAAGCAGCAGAAAAATTAGAAGAAGAGTTCAGGGACAGAATAGAACACGCTCACTATTATTATGAAATAATGGATGGAGGGATGTATTATAATGGTGGTTTTAGTATCGATATTGAGACATCCAGATTCGATGAACCCGAACACATGAAATATCTTAATTACCAAGAAGAATCTGAAATAGCAGATGATATTAGATCTATGTTGGATAGAGAGTTGTCAGTATATGTTAATGAGGTTGAGATTGACTCAGGCGATGAAACAACCATTTTTCGTTTGGACATAAATCCAGATCACGAAGCAAATCCAGATGGATATGAAAGATATTTAGAAGAACTGGAAGAATATGATGGAAAATACAAGGGTATTGTAAGAGTTATTGAATTAGTTCTTCAAAAATACGACATCCTACCAAAAGGTCAAATGGAAAGTTTTGATGATGCTGCTTTTGAAAAAGAAACTGAAAACTTCTCTGTTATCGACCGTAGAGAATACCCAGGTGATGAAGAGATTGTACTTAGATCGGATAGAGAACCTGTTGGTATGCTTTTAACTCCTGAGCAATTACAAGATCTCAACTTTTCAACACCGTATACAACTGGCAGCGGACGTACATATGGATTCTTTAATAAAGCTCTAAGTAATCGTGTTGCTAATAAGTTAAGTGCCATAAATCAAAAGATTATTGCGTCTCTGAGAAAACAGTTACCACTTCCAGGTATTCCGCAAGAGAAAATCAGAGAACTTACCATACCTGAAATGCTTGAGGTAAGAATAGTAGGTGGCGGTGCAAAACCTGGTAATTCAGGTGAAATTTTCCTTATTTTTCAAATAACAGTAGATGATGTCAAGATTACTAAAGAAAACTTTACCATGGTTCTTGATATTATTAAGTTTATGGATCAAAACTACAGCGAGATGGTTGAAGTGGCGAAAAATACTATAAAGATTTTCATAACACAAGGACTCAAAGCAAAAGATGTTGTAGATAAAGAAAAAGCAGCAGCAGAGAAATTGACAAAGATTGATTCACAGGACGGCACTGATCCAGTAAATGAAGTCAATGACTACTTTAAAGAACTACTTAAAACAGAACTTGATCGCAGGATTGAGAGAATGACCATCAAGGAGTGGTTGGACCCGGATATACCTGCTCCATGGGACAGTGACTACGAGGATAAGAAATGAATTTAGAAAAGTTAAAAGAATTGGTACAAGAAGCATGTGATGCATGCGACGCACAACAGAAACCAGGTTTTGGTGGGGAAGAGAAAGCATCTGGTGGTAGAATGGCAAGAACTGACCTTGTTACGATTGCAAAAGATGCACAAGAACTGGTTAATATGTTCGGTGATGATGCAGAACTTCCCGATTGGGTTGAATCCAAACTCACTAAAGCATCAGACTACGTGAACTCTGTTAAAAAATACATTGGTGGCGAGATTGTTCGTCAGCATGGTGGTTTGATGGAAAATACAAATGCTGCTAAACTTGCTAGAAAAAAGCAAGATATTGAAGCGATTAATGAAATTATGCTAAACAAAATGCAAGCGTCTGAAGTTCAAGGATTACTTATGACTCTTGAGAGAGATTACGATCACGTTGGTGGTAGTGGTGAAGATGGTGGATTGGAAGAAGGTTTGTCGTCTTTAAAGATGAAGCAAGAAGAGCACATGCAGGCACTTGCATCAGCAGCAACAAGTGGAATGGCGAGATTGAAAGATCCTGCTGGGGTTCATCCTACAGTTCTTGATTACTTTTTTGAAAATAAAGAAGACAAAATGGGGTTCCTAGACGGATTTCATACCGAAATTCAAAGAGAACTTAAACACCATGTAGAATATGAAGAAAGGTTTGCAAGAGACAATCCTGAAGCGGCAGACCAACTAAAGAAAGGCGAAGAGCAACCCAGTTTAGATCTAGAAGAAGAAAAGGAAGTTTATCTCTACCTCGAAGACGCAACCTATGACGATGGCGAGATGGTTGAGGAAGACCTTGAGTTCTGGTCTGATGTCGTAATGGAAGCAGAATATCAAGGAAGAAAGGTGCAATTAAATAAACCTACTCGCGGTGATGTTAAAAAGTTCAAGGTGTTTGTAAAGGATCCAAAGACTGGCAACGTAAAGAAAGTTAATTTTGGTGATCCAAATATGAGAATCAAAAAATCTAACCCAAAGCGCAGAAAGTCTTTTAGAGCGCGACACAATTGTGATAACCCAGGACCTAAGACAAAAGCAAGGTACTGGTCTTGTAGGAAGTGGTAAGATGTGCATTATTTGTATCGATATTGAAAAAGACAAGTTAACGTTAAAAGAAGCAAGAAGAAACTTTGGTGAAATGTCAAATTCTTTAGGTGACCATGCAGCAGAAGTTGAAGAGATGTTGTCTAAAATGGAAATTGAAGAGTCCTTAAGGGAGTATCTTGAATATCTTGAGGAAGTAAAACACAATGAATCAACTGATTGACGAAATACAGCAAGATTATTTTCAAAACATGGAACTTGTTAACAGGGTTCTTGATAAGATCAGCGAATATGAACTGATTACAAAACTCGTATCAAAGATGGGTAAAGAGCAGGTTACAGATGCTTTATCTCAGTACATTTCAGAAGAAGTCCAGCAGTATATTAATGAAAGATGCCAAAAGGGATACAAGACCCATGCAACAAGAAAAACTAAAAAGATGTTTGGTAGAACTTATAGAAACTGTGTAAAAGCAGAAGAAAAAGATCCAGCAAAAGGAACAGGTAAAAAACCTAAAGGTTCTGGGCGTAGATTGTATACTGATGAAGATCCAAGCGATACAGTTGCAGTAAAGTTTAGTTCCGTATCTGACATTCAAGATACATTTTCTAAAGCAAGTTTTAAAAATAAATCCCACAAGAGACAGTCACAGATAATTAATCTAGTGCACCAAAGAGTTAGAGCAGCGTATAATAATGCAAAAGACCCAGAAACAAAAGCACGATTAAATAAGGCATTCGATTATGCCAAGAAGCGAAAAGAAGCATCTAAAGAGAAAACAAAGAGGATGAAAAAAATGAATAACGAAGAAATAGATCAAATTATTGAAGAAGAAATCAATAAGTTTTTAGAAGAAAAAAAAGATGCCTGCTATCATAAAGTCAAATCTAGATATAAAGTTTGGCCATCAGCATATGCTTCCGGTGCTTTAGTTAAGTGTCGCAAGGTTGGTGCTAAAAATTGGGGTAACAAGAGTAAAAAGAAATAATTTCTCTAGGAGTGTTAACAAAATGAAGATAAGGATGAGGATCTATAAGGACATACAGAAAGCAAAGTCTGATGTTGGTAAGATGAAATGCCCAAAAGCAACTCAGGACCTAAAGTTAAACACCAAAAACAGAGATAGCGCCATTCATGCAGAGCATATTCAATATGGACCGTTAAATGTTGGAGAACCTGGCGATTATTGGAAAGATATTGCAAAATATTGGAACACCACAGAAAAAGCAGCAAAAGCATCAAATTGCAGCAATTGTACTGCTTTTGATATATCCCCGAGAATGAAAGACTGTATGCCTGGCAAGACTTCTGATGAAGATGGTGAACTTGGTTATTGCTGGATGCATCATTTTAAATGTCATTCTGCAAGGGCATGCAGAACTTGGGCTAAAGGTGGCCCAATAAAAGAAGACAAAATATCGTACGACTGGCAAAAGAGGTATGAAGCAAAATGACAAATGAAGAATTAGATCAAATTATTGACGAAGAGATTGAATCCTATCTCAATGAAAAGAGGGACGGCAAAGGTGCAAGCAGTAAAGGGTACTCTCTTCGTGATTGGTTCAAAGGCGGAGGATGGAAACAAACTGGTGGCAAGTATGACGGCAAACCTTGTGCAAAGCAACCAGGACAAAAAACCAAACCTTATTGCAGAGATCCTGATGATCGTGCCAAACTAAGCAAAAAAGAAAGAGACAAGCGAGCAGCGAAGAAAAGAAGAGAAGACCCCAATCCAAATCGTCGCGGTAAAGCGAAAAACGTTAAACAAAAAAAGTCTAAGAAATGATATAATAACACTGTTCTAGCAAAGGAGTAAAAATGTTAGCAGATGTTATTGTAGACCTTCAGTATGGCGACTGTGGAAAAGGTAAAGTTGCCAGTCATCTCTGTAAGATTAATGATTATACACACGTTGTGAGATACAACGGTGGATGCAATGCAGGTCATACAATCTACCACAACGGTCAAAAACTAATCACACACCATATTCCATGTGGAGTTCTACATGGAATAAAATCTATCATTGGGCCTGGTTGTGTTCTTAATGTTGACCAGTTTTTTAAAGAAATAAAAGAATTAGAAGATGTCGGGATTGACACCCAAGACTTGATCAAGATTGCAAGCAACGTCCACATCATCACAGACTTTCATCTTGCGCAAGATCGAAAAGATTCCGAAATAGGTACAACAAAACGAGGTAACGGACCTGCGTATCGCGATAAGTATGCAAGAAAGGGAATGATCGCTTTGGAGATGCCCGATTTGGCACCTTTTATTATCGATATGTATGAAGAATTGCACAACAACAAGGAGCATGATGAAATTAAAGTACTTTTTGAAGGGGCCCAAGGATTTGGTCTCGATATTGATTGGGGCGACTATCCTTATGTTACTTCTTCGCATTGTACTGTGGGTAGTGCAATCCTAAACGGCGTACCACCACAAGCAATAAGAGATGTTTGGGGAGTATGCAAAATTTACGAAACATATGTAGGAGCAAAGGAGTTTCAGGGCATTGATCCAGAGTTGGAACTTGTCAGGGAGGTTGGGCACGAATATGGCGCTACCACAGGGCGTGCTCGACAGACTAACTGGTTGGATTTGGATATATTAAAAAAAGCATCGCGAATTAATGGTGTGACAAAAATGGTAATGAATAAGGTTGATATATTGGACGAGGTACAGCACTGGAAGTTGTATGAGGGGATTAATGCATTGGAGTTCAAGAACGGCGAATCAATGCAATCTTACATTAAGACTTATTTAAACGATTACGTACCAAGCATGGAAGTGCTGTTTTCAGGAAATAAGGAAGTTATATAACTATTTAATATTACTTGCGCAGGTATTTTTTTATGTATGGTGATAAATTTAAAGAAGCAACAAACTCTTTGATGTCTTACTGCCGTGAGCAGATGGGGTATGACAAAGACCCAGACGTGCATTATGTTACAGATAGTAGTAATGCAAATAATATGCTTGGTTACACTGCACATTACCAACCAGAAAAGAGAATTGTTACTGTATATATTTCCAATCGCCATCCAAAAGATGTATTGAGGTCTCTTTCTCATGAGTTGGTTCATCACGCTCAAAACTGTAGAGGCGACTTACAAAACACCCAAACAGAGGAAGGGTATGCACAAAAAGACCCACACATGAGAAAAATGGAAGAAGAAGCATACTTAAAAGGCAACATGATGTTTAGAGATTGGGAAGATTCCTGCAAAGAACAAAATATGATATTACCATCTACAATAGGAGAAAATAAAATGAGTGATCAACTAAATGAACTAATTGCTGAAAAGGTAAAAGCAAGATTAGAAGAACAAGGAATCCAAGTTGATGAAGGGTTTCTTGATAGACTTAAAGCACGAGCATCGGGATTTGCTGGTGGTGCAAAGCAGGTAGGCAAGAACCTGGGTGCCCTTGGCAGAGCAGCAAAAGCAGGACTTAAGGGCGATGCTGATGCAGCGAAGGGCGAATTAGATTCTGTCAGCAGCGTTGGAGACGCTAATGCAGCGCAAAAACTTGCTTCACGCGCAAAAGGCGCTTATAAACAAATCGGAAAATTAAGTAATGACCTTTTTGATGATATGAAAGCGCTAGGACTTGAAAATTCCCCTGAACTAAAAAGAGTTTTAGGTCAAATCTCCGGAGCACAAAGAGCAGTCGCTGCCATGGCAGATGAAAAGATGGTTGCTAAGTTTCTTGCCAAGCGCTCTAGAGACCTCGAAGAGGCAGAGGAGATTGAAGAAGAAAAAATGCCAGATAAAAACAAAGATGGCATTCCTGACTATGCACAAGACGGAAAGGGCGCTAATGACTTAGGAAAAGCAAAGGGTGCTGATTCTGAGGACAAAGATGAAAAAGATGATGAGGATAAGAAAGAGAAGTCTGATAAAGACATGAGCAAGGTTCCTCCTCAACTTCGTAAGCATGTTGCAAAAAAGAAGGTAGATGAAAACGAACTTACTGACATCAAACAAAGACAGTCATCTATTGGTAAACTTAATGAAAATCGAAATCAGAAACTTAACGATGAACTTATGAGAAGGTTACTTAAGTAATGTCGAAATTTCAGGATTCAGTTGCAAAACCGCGCACATCCAAAGGTCACAAAAACCTTTTAGATGGCGGCCGCCAGGATTTAATCAAACACGGTCAACCTTTCAACCAGGCAAGACCTGTCGATAAATCTAATGCTTTTGTTGCAAAGGAGGAGCATTGCAACGATCCTGATGAGGATTTGGATGAAGCGTCATCAATGTCTGGTGGTAGCGTCGAAGGACATACTTCTGGGGGTTTTATTGGTTTAGATGTCGATAAAGAAAACGAAAAACACAAGAAAGATCTTAAAAAGAAAAATGAGGTAATCGAAATGCAGTCTAGAGAAGAGATGGTTTGTGAACTTAAGTTAAGAAGCAATATTGCCAAAATGCTTGATATTCAAAAGAAAAGAATGATTAAAGAAACCATTTCTAGAGTTTCTGCGCATATGAAACTTCGAAGTATTCTTAGGCAGTTGATCAAAGAATCTGATGTTGAAAAAAATCCACACTCTAACACTGGCATTAATAAGTTAGAAGAACTTCTTAAAAAGATTGTTCCTACTCTAGAGGACTCTTATAAAACATTGACATCCAACAAAGAACAAAGATCTTCCTTTAGATCACACATTCTTAATGCTATTGAGAATGCCTTAAAACCAGAAGATGCTAAAGAAGATGCTGATTCTGATGAAACTCCTGAAGAACTTGAAGAAGTAGAGATTAACATTAAAAATTCCGACCCTCTCGGTGCTTCGGATGAAGAGAAATTCATTGACATATCTGACTCTGAAGGAGGTGATACAGAAGAGGAAGAAGATGATCCGCTAGACTCATTTGGCATCGAGGGGGAAGATACTACCGGTAGAAACGCTGCATTCGAAGCGTTTAAGCAGATAGAAAATCAAATCGTCGATGCATATGGTGTATTGCAAGATCCTAATGATAGAAGTGTTTTTTATGATTATCTTTTAACAAATATTAAAATGTACTTTGATAAGTTTGAAGAAGAATTGGCAGGTATTGTACAAGAACCTCAATCAGACTCCTATGAAGAACCGGGTAGCGACTTGGATAAGGGAGATGAAGAACCACCCCTACCAGAAATTTAAATATTTTTTATAAATCTATTGTATTCTAATACTACATGTGTTATTTTAGTCGAGGTGGTTGGGTTAGGAGGCAATGAAGAGAGCAAACAAATATCATTCATTATTAAAAGAAATAAATAATAGATTTGAAAATAAAAATT
>Ga0163111_10001932_pt1 | contig 13030 bp, 9 predicted proteins | sample CRUFie1St18metaG_FD_109645 | JGI IMG/M metagenome (GOLD analysis project Ga0163111, IMG submission 109645) | Marine microbial communities from the Costa Rica Dome - CRUD Field 142mm St18 metaG | ecosystem: Environmental > Aquatic > Marine > Oceanic > Photic zone | place: Costa Rica: the Eastern... | reverse complement strand
TGTAACACTAAAGAAGAAGGTGTAGAAGAAGAAATTTCAGAAGCTCCAGATGACGCTCACAAGAAGAAAATGGAAGAAGGAGAACATGATGGTAAAAAGAAGATGGAAGAATCTTCTGAACTTAAAGAAGCTCTAGAAACTATTGAAACTTTACAAGGTCAACTGCAAGAAGTTAATCTATTAAATGCTAAGTTAATGTATGTGAATAAAGTATTTAAGTCTAACAACTTAAATGAATCACAGAAAGTTAACATTATTGCTGCTTTCGATAAAGCCGAAACGGTAAAAGAAGTAAAGTTAGTTTTTGAAACTGTTTCTGAAAATATAGTAGTTAAAAAATCAACTCCTATAAAAGAATCTAAGTTAGGTATGGCAAGTAAAGCTACTGGAACTACTGCAAGTAAGCCAGAAGTTATTACAGAAGTATCTGATGCGGTTCAAAGAATGCAAAAATTAGCTGGAATTATTTAATCAAATTATTAAAATTAAAAAAACACATTTCAATCATGGAAATTAACAACCTATTAGAAAGTGCAAACGGATATAAAGCGTTACAAGCTGACGCTGCTCGTTTGTCTGAAAAATGGTCTGCTTCTGGATTGCTTGAAGGATTAGGAGAGAAAGAATCTTCAAACATGTCTATCATGTTAGAAAATCAAGCAAAGCAAATCGTAGCAGAACAATCATCTACAGGGACAGGTGCTATTGGGAATGGTACTACTGCAAGTGAGCAGTGGGCTGGTGTAGCTTTACCTCTTGTAAGAAAGGTATTCGCACAAATTTCTGCAAAGGACTTTGTATCTGTACAACCTATGAATCTACCTTCTGGGCTAGTATTCTATCTAGATTTCAAATATGGATCTACTGATGGTGCTCAAAACAGAAACGGTGGAAACATGTACGGTAACGTAACTGAAGGTGCTAATAAAATGGCGTTAGATACTGATGCTGCTGGTGGTCTTTATGGCGCTGGTCAATTCGGTTACTCTATCAACCACGTAACTGCATCTGTAAACGTTACTTCATCAGTTGCAACATCTGCATCTTTAGGCTATAATGCTGATTTAGATCCTGCTGACTTCTTACAAGCTAAGATCAACGTAGGAGAGATACCAGGATTTGATAACAAAGGTGTAAGAGCATTCAGATTTATTTCTGCTTCACACGATGCTACTGATAATCCAGAATTAACTTATGTATCTGGAGATTACATCTATTTCGTAGTTCCAAAAGCAGGCTTAACAAGTAACGCTTTACCTGCAACTGGAAAAGTAAACTATCACTTACAACCTGCTGATAATTCAAGAGGTGACTTTGAAGATGGAAAAGATCAAGTAGCTGGTGGAACAATATCTATCCCAGAAATTAACGTTGAGTTAAAATCTGAGGCAGTTGTTGCTAAAACTAGAAAATTGAAAGCACAATGGACACCAGAGTTCGCTCAGGATCTTAATGCTTATCATTCAATTGACGCTGAAGCTGAACTAACTTCATTATTAAGTGAGTACATTTCAATGGAAATTGATTTAGAGATCTTAGATATGCTAATTCAAGATGCTAGAACTACTGAAAGATGGTCAGCTGAGAATAACAAGTTCTGGAATGGAACTGCATGGGATACATCAACTTCTGATTTCTACAATACTCAAGGACAGTGGTTCCAAACTTTAGGAACTAAAATCCAAAAAGTATCTAATAAAATTCACCAAAAAACGTTAAGAGGTGGAGCAAACTTCCTAGTATGTTCTCCTTCTGTAGCTACTATCTTAGAATCAATTCCAGGATATGCAGCTAACACTGATGGTGATTCTGCAGAATTTGCTTTCGGAGTACAGAGAGTAGGTCAATTAAATGGTAGATATAAAGTATACAAAAACCCTTATGTAACTGAAAACACAATCCTTATGGGCTTTAGAGGTGGACAGTTCTTAGAAAGTGGTGCTGTATATGCTCCATATGTACCGCTAATCATGACTCCTTTAGTGTACGATCCAAATACCTTCACTCCAAGAAAAGGTATCATGACTCGTTACGCGAAGAAAATGATCAGACCAGAATTCTACGGAAAAGTATTTATTTCAGACTTAGAGATGGTATAATATACACTGTATTATTTTTTATTATTGAGAGGGGCTTTTTTAGCCCCTTTCTTTTTTTATTTATATTATTTTGCTATTTATAGATATAAATTAAAAAGTTCCCTGCATGCCTTCAAACCACCACACGGACGATGTATTCGTTCAAAAAAGAAGACCTAAAAGACCAATTAAATTTCAAGTACAACTTAATGAAGAACAAAAAATTGCTAAAGCATTAATTTTAGATTCTCCCGTAACTGTTTTAAAAGGAATGGCAGGAAGCGGAAAAACATTAGTTGCAACACAAGTAGCATTAGATTTACTATTTACAAAACAAGTTAGCAAAATAATAATTACCAGACCTACTGTCTCTAAAGAAGACATAGGATTTCTTCCAGGAGATATTAGAGAAAAAATGGATCCTTGGTTAGCTCCTATCTATCATAATCTTTATATGTTGTATAATAAAGATAAAGTAGATAAAGAAGTTGAAAAAGGTAATATAGAAATAGTACCATTTGCTTTTATGAGAGGTAGAACATTTGTTGATTCATTTGTTATAGTTGATGAAGCTCAAAATGTTACTCATAATCAAATGGAAACTGTAATAGGTAGGTTAGGTAAAGGATCTAAAATGGTAATTTGTGGGGATATGGCTCAAATTGATTTGAAAGATAAGAGAGAAACAGGTTTTTCTTTCCTATCTCGAATAGAAGAAAAGGTAAAAGGGTTTAAAACTCATTCACTTTTATTTAACCACAGACACGATATAGTTGCACCAATCCTAGAAGTATATAAAACCTTCAGAGATTAGTAACTATTTATAAATAAACTAGAACTATGGCTAATATTCCTATATGGGCTGGGTCTTCAACGTTTGGAGCAGGTCAAACACCATTCGGCTTTTATGATTCAGATACAGCATTTAGTGCTGATGCAGATAAAGTAGCAGTATTTTGTGCACAAAGATTAGGTTATCCTTTGATGGATGTAGAACTTACATCAGGATCTTTCTATGCTTGTTTCGAAGAAGCTGTAACAGTTTATGGAAACGAAGTATTTCAATTTAAAATTAGAGAAAATTACCTTAACTTAGAAGGAGCATCAACTGGAAGTAGTTTAAATAATCAATTAGTTGAACCTACTCTTACTAGATTCGTAACTATCGCTAAAAATTACGGTACTGAAGCAGAAGTAGGAGGTAATGTAACCAAGTATTCAGGTTCTTTAGATATTACAGGTTCAGTGCAGGAATATGATTTAGATGCATGGGCAACTGCTGAAGGAATTACCGGTGGTATAGAAATAAGAAAAATATTTTATGAAGCACCTCCAGCTATTATCAGATATTTTGATCCATATGCAGGAACTGGAGCAGGAGTACAATCATTAATGGATACTTTTGGTTTTGGACAATTTAGTCCTGGTGTTAATTTCTTACTGATGCCTGCATCTTACGATGTTTTAAAAATGCAAGCAATTGAATTTAATGATCAAATAAGAAAATCAACGTTTTCTTTTGAATTAGTTAATAATAAGTTAAAATTATTTCCAGTCCCATCAGTAGAAGGTAGTGTATTCTTTGAATATTATAAATTAACTGACAAAGAAGCTATAAATTATAATAATTCTAATAACCTTATTACAACAGTATCGGAAGTACCTTACAGTAATCCGACTTATGCGCATATTAATAGTGTAGGACGTCAATGGATCTTTCAATATGCTTTAGCGTTAGCTAAAGAAAATTTAGGATATATAAGAGGTAAATACCAAACAGTTCCAGTACCCGGTTCAGAAGCAACTTTAAATCAAGCCGATTTATTAGCAGATGCAAGATCGGAAAAAACTGCTTTAATAACTAATTTAAGAGAAATGTTAAACGAGACTTCAAGAAAAATGCAAATGGAAACTCAAGCATCTGAAGCAGACTTCTTAAGACAGACATTATCTCAAGTTCCAATGACAATACATATAGGTTAATGAAGTTATTAAGAATATTAGAACAGATAAATTTTAAAACTTATGAAGGAATGGTTAGAGTTCTTTATAAGGAAGGAGAAAGTGAAGATCTAGCTGAACTATTAAGAGCATTACCAGGGGTTACTACTGTTACTAATGCAGGATCAGCAGAAGAAATGAGTATGATGACTTTTAAAATTAAACTTATTAGTCAAAAAAGCGGAGAAGAAGCATTTACTAGCTTTAAAACTAATGCTCAAAGTAAATACTCTAACATTATAAAAATAGAAATAGCTAATGAAACTATAATAGAAAAGTAATGTTATTCGGAAGTAATAGAGATTTTAATTTATTTGTTAAAGTAAACAGAGAATTACTTAAAGATATAGTGGAACAAGAAATCCTACTATACAAACTTAGTATTTCAGATACTATTACTAATATATACGGGGAAGCATTACAAAAAACTTTTTTAGAACCTGTAAAACTAAATTGTTTAATCACTAGAGGAGATCAAGTAATTGATATTGACGAATTTGGCCCAGATTTAGGTAGAGAAGCATCATTTGCATTACTTAAACAAGATTTAAAAGATATAGAACTAGTACCTGAGGTAGGAGATATAGTAATGTGGCATGAAGACTATTATGAAGTTGATACAGTACGAGAGAACCAGTTATTCTACGGTAGAGACGGTGATTATAATGTAGAAAGAGCTAAAGGACATGGTGATTCTATATCTATTATATTAGATTCGCACTTAACTAGAGCAGATAGAGTAGGAATAGCTAAACAAAGCTTATAATTATGGCAAATAGAATTAAACCACAACCGAAAACGCAACAAGAAATCTCTAAAAGACTTATAGATTCAACTGCTCGTGGTTCTAAAACTCTAATGCACGATAATACTAAGAGAGAACTACAACGCTCTGTTAAAAACGATCCAACGAAAAGATTACATATAGGTCTTAGAGATATTGATGAAACTATAGTGTTTTACTTCAATAATGTTATAAAACCTTCAGTACTTCAAAACGGTAAAAAGAAAAATGTACCAATATTATACGGATCTCCTGAAAGATGGAAAGCAGTACAGAAAGATGGATTTTATAGAGATAAAAACGGTAAGATTCAAGCACCTTTATTGATGTTTAAACGTGATAGTGTAGAAAAAAATAGAGGTCTAGGTAATAAAGTAGATCCAAACAATCCTTTAACTTATGGAGTCTTTAAAAAATCTTTCTCTAAAAAGAATATATACGATAGATTTAGTGTAATCAATAGTAGAAGTAAAGTAGATGAACTTTACGGAGTTATAATACCTGATTATGTTACATTAAACTACTCATGCTTAATATTTACTGATTATATAGAGCAAATGAATAAAATTATAGAAGCGATTAATTATGCTTCTGATTCCTACTGGGGAGATAGTGAAAAATTTAATTTTAGAGCTAAAATAGATTCTTATACAACTGCTACTGAACTTAGTCAAGGTCAAGATAGAGCAGTAAAAACTTCTTTCACTCTAACTATGTACGGCTATATAGTACCAGACAGTATTCAGGCTCATATAGCTGGTATGAATAAATACTTTTCGAAAGGTCAGGTAAATTTTCAATTAGAAACTGCAGGTACACTAGAAGAATTAACAGCAAAAGCTGGAACTTCTCAAGCAGAGACTACTGTAAGGTTTATAGATAAAGACGGAGGAGGTCAACCACCTCAATCATCATTAACTCCAGCAGAAATAGCTTATTTAAGTACTAATAATACATTTATAGGTAATTCTATTACTCCTCCTGATACTGTGACATTCGAAAATTGTCAATTTGTAGATGCTCCTACCGGATTTAACCCTGGAGTAGAAAGACATATGCTGTATATTAATGGTACATTTATTCCAACTCAGCATTATACTATAACTGAAGTTGGTTCTGACATAGTAGTGGTAGTTGATACTACAAGTATACAATTTAGTATCAACCCAGGAGATCAAATAGTATTAACTGGTAAATTAGAAACTGTAATATAATGCCTTTAATTCACTGGAAACAAATAGATGGAGATTTATCAGGATCAAGAGTACTAACTGGGTCTTTAAGAATATCCGGTAGTATAGATATTGAAGCTTTAGGGGGAGTAAATAATTTTACTGGATCTTTAGCGAATACCGGTTCATTTCAAAACACAGGATCTTTTAGTAATCAGTCAGGTTCTTTTGTAATAAATTTAGACCCTGAAACTAATAATAGTTTTTCTGTAAATATAGGAGGTGAAGAACAAATTTCTGTTACTCCTCAAGGTGTTTTCAGATTAGATGAAAAAGACCCAGCTCCTCCTGCAATTTCTGGGGGAATGTTCTACTCTGCATCTGACGATTATTTCTTAGGGTTTAAGAATTAATACATATTTATTAATACACGACTTATACAAAAAATAAAACAAAGACATGGCAAATTGGAAAAAGATAATAGTAAGTGGATCAGGTGCTCATTTAGCATCGGTAACCGCTTCTAACTTAACTGCAAATACTATACTTATAGGAGGGACTAATGGTCTTATCCAGAATAGTGGAATTACATTTGAAAGTTCAACCTACAGTTTTGGAGCTACAAATTTAGTAGCAACAGGAGCTTCATCAGCACTTACAGGTTCATTTACAGGCTCATTTGCCGGTGCATTTACTGGAGACGGTTCAGCATTAACAGGAGTAGCATTAAATATTGATGCTTTAGGTGACACAGGTGTTACTACAACTAGTATTGCAGCAGGAGATTTATTTGTATTTTCTGATAATGGTACTGAAAAGAAAGTTACTTATACTCAATTATTTGCTAATATATTACAAGAAGTAACTGGAGACATTACGATTTCTGAAGATGGAGTAGCTGCAATTGGTGCTGGACAGATTGATGTAGGAATGTTAAGTTCTTCGTTAGTAGATGAAACAACTACAACATTAGATAGCGGTGTAATAACTGTAGTAGGTACACCACAAGCTTTAACTGCAGGTTCTGGTTTATCATCAACAGGCACATTTAACGGTTCAACTGCAAGAACATTTAACGTAGATTCTGGCTCAATGATGCCATTTATCAGCAGTTCAGTATTTAGTGTAATTAGCGGAGATATAACAATTGCTGCAAATGGTACAGCAACTATTCCTGCAGATACTATTGACGGTTCTCAATTAGCTAATGATATTACTATAGCTAACGATTTAACAGTAACTGGTGATTTAATAGTTAATGGTGATACAACAACTGTTTCAACAACAAACTTATTAGTTGAAGATAAATTTATACTTCTTAATTCTGGATCAGCAAATGCTCCAGCAGAAGGTGGTATTATAGTAGATGAAGGTTCCGGTACTGGTGTTGCTTATCTTTATGAAACAGATAATGGTGTAGATAGATGGGGATTCAATGCTTCAGTAGCTCAAAACGTTACTACAGCAGATTCCAATGCATATGCTGCAGCTATTATAGATGAAAACAATAGTAATCATACAGGAGCAGTATCTGCTTCATATGAAAAAAATGGTAATATAAGAATTGCTGCTAACGGCGATATTTTTATTTACTCATAAGAAATATTAATTTTTAAAAAATGTTATATGGGAATTTTGAACGTAATTCAAAAGAAGAAAGACAACCAGCAATTAAATGCTTCTGATTTAAAATTTCTTCTTACAAAAATGAGAAACGCTACTTACACTGGCGACGAATTTGAACAGTTTTACAGTGTATGGTTAAAGATTTCGAATTCATTAGAACAAATAGAAGGCAAAAAGGGAGCTTAAGGTTCCCTTTGCTATTTATATATAATAATATTATAGGCCCGAAAGGGAAGTGGGCTCTTAGGAGTTACCAACCATAATTGAAAAGATATGCCAAACTGGAAAAAACTAATAGTTAGCGGGTCAGACGCTACACTAAACTCTCTTAATGTTACTACTAACGGAACCTTTGGCGGTGCTGCCATATTTCCTAACGTACCCTCCGATAACAATGTAAGGTTAATTAATACTGCTGCTACAGGACACAGTAAATTAGAAATACAAGATAATTCTAATAACTTATTAGTATTTATATCAAGTTCCGGTAATGTCGGTATCGGAACATCAACATCTTCACAAAAACTTAGAGTACAGGGTAACTTTAGAGTTGATTCCGGATTTGCTTTAATTTCAAATGGAGCAGGGCCTACCACAGAGTATTTATTTTATAATCCAACCGATAAGGCATTAACATTAAATGCAACTTCCAGTAACACTACTTTTGATCCTCAGTTTTTGATTAGACAAGATGGCAATGTAAAAGCACAATTTGGTTGGGATGATGATGGAGGTAATGAATTATTTATAGTAAATCAATCAACAGGACCTATACAGTTCAAAAATGCTTCTAGTGAACTTGTAAGAATAACTAATAGCGGTAATTTAGGTGTTGGTACTACTAATCCTTCTCAAAAATTAGAAGTAGCAGGAGCTATACATGCAACAGGTAGTACATTAATAGCATCCAATGATGCTGCAGATAGTGTTGGTTTAAGCTTAAGAAGTCCTGCATCAGGAGTTAATGTTAATTTTGATTTTGAAGTAGGTGATACAGGTATTAGCGGATTACATGCTAAAAACTTAGTTATAAGAGGATCTAGTGGAGCTAGCGACATCGCTTTTTCACCGAGTACATCAGCCCCTGGTTTATTAGTACTAGATGGTTCAGCAGGTAGTGTAATTGTATCTGGTAGTGTAGATGCTGATGATGTAACGATAGATGACTGGGGATCAGTTTCAGCTTCTTTGGCAACGATCTCGGATGCTGGAGGAGTCAATGGAAGTGGAGCAGCACAAAGTATTGCATATTGGAATGATGCTGATACTCTTGAGCACGACACAGATGCTGCTTTCGTTTATATAGACGGTACAAACACCGGTGGTCAACCGGTAGGAAGGATGGGGTTAGGAACAACTTCACCTAACTTTAAATTAGATATTGCAGGAGGTGATTTAAGATTAGAAAGTAACAATGGAATAAGATTTGGAGGTACAGGATCCAATAATACATACTGGAGAATATTTACCGCCGGAACATCAACAGGTACTCTTTCAATTGGCAATAGCGCTTCAACACCCTATTTAACAGTATCAAGAGGTAGCTCAACAACAGGATTTGTTGGTATTGGAACTACTAGTCCTAGCAGAAAGTTACATATACATGAAGCTTCAGGTAATGCATATTTACAACTGACACAAGGATCAACAGGCACAACAAATAGTGATGGATTTCAGATAGCTATGGGTGCGTCTCAAGTTAATTTTATAAATAGGGAAAACGGTAATATGGTTTTTGAAACCAACAATACCGAAAGAATGAGAATTAAATCTGATGGTAATGTAGGTATAGGTACAAATAATCCTAATGCTAAACTTCATATTGGACCAGATACACTTGTTTCAGGCTACACTCCTGATAGATCTACTTTAGCGATATCAGATATTACAAATGGAGGTCAACTAATAATTAGAGGGCAGTCACCTAGAATATGGTTTGATACCACTTCTGGAGGAAACGCAGAGTTATTTTTAGATGGATCTAAATTAAACATTCTCTCTGGCGATCCAACTTCAACTGGTACTTCTAGACTTTATATAAAAGCAGATGGCAACGTGGGTATAGGAAATACAGCACCACCAGAAAAACTAACAGTAGAAGGTAATATAAGTGCAAGTGGAGATCTATACATTAGTGATGTAGAATTAGAAGGTTCTGACAATAAAATTAGGTGGGCTGGAAGTAATAATAATAGGATACAATATAATTCATCTACGGGATTAACATATTCTGCATTTCAACAACATTTTAAAGCTTATGATGGTGTTAGCAGTTATGTTGAATACTTGACTATACTAGATGGTGGAAATATAGGTATAGGAGAAACAAGTCCTGATAATGTTTTACACATTACAAAAGATCAAGGTGGTGCTTCAAGTGCTTTAAAATTAGAAAATAAAGCTGGAGCTGATGATACTGGATTTGATATTGATTTTCAATTAGCATCCTCTGGTTTATCAGCTAAAATAGGAACAATAAGAACTAATAGTCCGGGAGCGGGAGACACTGATATGTTCTTTTCAACATCAACTAATGGTACAACTGCTACGGAGGCAATGCGTATAAGTCATGATGGTAACGTAGGTATTGGTACTGCTTCTCCGAACCAAAAACTATCAGTTGAAGGTAATATAGAATTAGGAACAGGCGGTTATATTTATGGCGATACTACTACTCCATTTTTGAGGTTAAACAATGCTGCAGGAACAACTTTAGGCTACTCAAATGGCAATATTTCAATAGGACCTAGCTTTGTATATAATAACGCATCAGGAGAACAGTTTAGAATAAATCACAGTAATGGAAATGTAGGTATTGGTAGTTCTTCTCCTGGTAAAACTTTAGATATAGTTGGAGAAGCTAGGGTAAATAAGTTAGATCATTATGAATTTTTAACTTCTACTAATGATTCTCTTTCTTTTAATTATGCTACAAGAAATTTAGCAATGCCTGTCAATGGGTATTTATGGCATGATTTATTGGGCTTTGATTACAATTATACAAGAACTCAAGAAATATCAACAAATGGTTCTACCTTCTCTTCTCATACTCTACAGACAGCTCTTTTTGCACAAAAGCAAGATCAATCTGTAACTGTACTTGAATCTAACGAAGTAGCAGTAAGATGGACTTTCCAAGGAGTTGCCTGGTCTTTACCAGATTGGATGAATCTTGCTTTTACTCATGTCTCTAATGATATTTCAAAAGATATTTTAATAGAAAGCTCAGCAGACGGGTCTACATGGACTACAAGACATACATCTACAGTAGCTGCTGGTATAGCTACTAAAACATTGTTTATTTCAAGCTTTGGAGGTGATACTTATTTAAGATTAACTATAACTAAAACTAATAATTCTAGTACTAATCTTGTTAAGATGTCCTCTATAAAACTGATGACAGCAAGAGCAGGAGATCAAGGTCAAGGTATGGAATATCAATTTCCTTATACTTGGGATTATGATAGAAGAATAGCCATAGGACATTCTCCAACCACAGGTGTTTACGAAGCTAGTTTAGCAATCAAAGGAAAAACCGCTGATACTACAGCACATGCTTTAGTAATTAGAAACTCAAGTAACACGAGTTTATTTAGTGTTAGAAATGACGGTAGAGTTGATATCCCAGCAAGCTCTTTAATAACTGGAGGTGATGTATCAGTAGGGGATGAATTAACAGTTACTACAATAAACGGCACAACTACAGATCACGATAAATTCTTAGTAAGTGATTCTGGAACAGTTAAGTTTGTTTCTGGTTCACAATTACTTTCTCAAATAGGAGGAGCATCTGCAGGAGACTTTGTCACTTTAACTACTAACCAAACTATTTCAGGTGTAAAAACATTTTCTCAAGATATTCATTTAGATGATGATGACGGAGCATCACCTGCGGTAAGATTAATAGATGGTGATAATATTGCTTTTAGAATACTAAACGGAGGAAGTAATCAGTTAAATATTACTAGAACAGGTAACGGCGGTAATGACATGTCTTTAGAAGCTGATGCAACTAGTCATGTAGATTCAGTAATAAAAGTAGGAGGTACAAGTACTTTCGGTTCTGACACAGTTATATCAGGGTCTCTTACTATCGGTTCAGGAGCAACAGCTGGAATTATATATACTAATAGTAATAAAACTTTAAAGTTAGAACCTAACGGTAATGGTAATATTTTCTTTGGATCAAGTACTAATGGTACTAAGCTTTATCATTACAATAGAGCAAATAATGGTCAAAATACAATTTTTGACTTTGATCAAGGATTTTATAGATTAACAACTACTGCAACATCTGGATTTGATTTTGCGAATAACACTAGAGTATCAGGAGTACTATCGGTTACTGGTGATACCTCAGTCGGCGGTAATTTAGAAGTAGCAGGAACAGTAACTGCTCAAGAATTTCATACTGAGTTCGTATCAGCATCTATTTTATACGATTCAGGTTCAACTAAGTTTGGGGATACAGTAGATGATAAGCACGATTTTACTGGTAGTCTTGAGGTTAGAATGACATCTTCTTCTAGTTCTGGTAATAGAACTTTTATAGCATCTGGTAGTAATGGAGTAAGGTTACAAAGAAAAGGTGACAATAATGGCTGGGCTATGGAATATGGCTTTAACGCTAATGATGGAACAAATTTAAGAGGGTTTGGAGGATACGGAACAGGTAATTCAGCCTTAGTATATAACTACATTGGAGGAACATATAGTAATCCTAATATGGCTATACTAGTAGATGGTAACGTAGGGATTAATACTACTAGTCCAAGTGTCAAATTGGAAGTTAATGCTGGAGGTGATAATCATGTAGCTACGTTTGAATCAACTGATAGTATAGCTGAAATAAGAATAAAAGATAGCGCAGCATATTCAAGAATATTAAATGTTGGTACACAATTAAAGTTAATGCCAAACGACGGTGTTGAAATGATGATTCTTGATGGTAATGATAATACAGTTAACATTCCTGATGATAAAAAAATAACTTTTGGTGATGCTGATGATTTAAGAATTTTTCACGAAACTGGCAATACAAGTAAAATAGAAAATTACACTGGAAATTTAGTCATACAGCAAAGAGCTGATGGTGAAAATATTGCGTTTCAATGCGACGATGGTTCAGGTGGTTTAACAGAATATTTAAGATTTGATGGTGGTGATGTAAAAACTATTGTTTCAAAAACAATGGAGTTTCAAGATACTGTTAAACTTGCTATTGGAAATAGTGAAGATTTAATTATTGACCACAATGCCACAAACTCAAGAATAACTAATTATACTGGAAATTTAAGAATAATAAACGGCTCAGATGGAGATGACATAACTTTTGAAGGTGATAATGGATCTGGTGGTGTTACTGAGTA
>Ga0163111_10001931_pt1 | contig 13031 bp, 6 predicted proteins | sample CRUFie1St18metaG_FD_109645 | JGI IMG/M metagenome (GOLD analysis project Ga0163111, IMG submission 109645) | Marine microbial communities from the Costa Rica Dome - CRUD Field 142mm St18 metaG | ecosystem: Environmental > Aquatic > Marine > Oceanic > Photic zone | place: Costa Rica: the Eastern... | reverse complement strand
ATAATATTTCCTCAGATAGTGGCTCCAAGAATGAAGTTGAACCCTTGTGGAAAAGTGAAAAGATCGGCTTACAAGTAGAGGCTATACTTAAAAACTTTTTTAATACAAAGGGTTTAAATTCACAATTCATTGATGCTGAATTTGAGGGTGTTTCGGTTTATTGTAAGGAGCCTAAGAGAGAGGATAAAATTAGTGCGACGATTTCAGTATGGGGTGAATCCGAAGAGGGCAAGAGATTAGATAAATCAGATTTTATTTCATCATTAAAATCAGCTTCAGAAGTATTTGATGTTGGAGTAAACGTTAAGACTATTACTCTTGCTCGAGATGAAGGTGTGATTACATCTGAGCATTTAGTCGACTACTTTGGACCGGATTTAGAAGCTCATGCCATCTGGCACTGTGAATGGAGGTATGATGAGCTTCTTGGGTTGAGGTTATTATCCTTCAGTAGAGATGGTTACACTGAAGTTAGGTCAGCGAAAGCTGAATATTTCAAAGATGTGACATCAAAAATACTTGGAGGTAATCCAAATTTTGATATTCAGTTTAATAAAAGTATTTCTGATTGGGCTGGGCAAATAACAACAGTAGGAGATTTGGCTTTAACCGGGCATAATGGGTTATCCATTGGAGATGCTAACGGAGATGGAAGAGATGATTTATTTATATGTGATGCAGGAAGTCTTCCCAATAGGCTGTATCTTCAACAGGAGGATGGGAGCGCTAAAGAGGTTTCTGCTGAATTTGGATTGGATTGGTTTGAGGACTCTAGATCTTCACTTTTTCTAGATTTGGATAACGATGGTGATCAAGATCTCGTTATCGCTACTATAGCTATGGTGGTTTTTTGTGAGAATAATGGTGAGGGTAAATTCAAGGTGAAAGGTGGTTTTCCAAATGCACAGTATCCTTTCTCAATGAGCTCTGCAGACTTTGACTCTGACGGAAAATTAGATGTTTATGTCTGTGTTTATGGTGAGGGTGACAGAGATACAAATCTGAGAGGCTTTGGAGAGCGGGTTCCTCTTCCTTTTTATGCCGCTAGTAATGGAGGGAGTAATGTTTTAATTAAGAATCATGGAAATTTTCATTTCTCAGATGTTACGAATGATGTGGGTTTAAATATAAATAATAATCGGTGGAGTTTTGCCTCTTCATGGGAAGATTTTGATAAGGATGGTGATCCAGATCTATATGTGGCAAATGATTTTGGTGCCAATTTTATGTATCGGAATGATGCTGGAAAATTTGTCGATATTGCGAGTGATTTAGGAATTGATGACCCTGGGGCTGGGATGTCAGTTTCTTGGGGTGATTTAAATAATGATACGAATTTTGATCTTTATGTCGGAAACATGTTTTCCTCGGCGGGTCTTAGAATTTCAGCACAAGATATTTTTGCTCCACATCAAGATGAGAGTGCTATTAAAGCAATAAAGTATTTCGCAAAAGGCAACTCCCTATTCATGGGAGGTAACAAGAAATTTTTTCCTTACCTGAAAGATTATCCTATTTCGATGGGTAGGTGGGCTTGGAGTTCAGGTTTGGTTGATTTAAATAATGATGGGTGGGAGGATGTTTTAATTGCCAATGGTTACATGACTGGGTGGAAAAGAGATCCAGACTTGTGAAGTACTTTTTGGCGTACGGTCGTTTCGTCAAGTCCTTCAATTAGAATGGATCAAAATTATGTGAGAGAATATTCAAATTCCTGGAGTTCTGTCATTGATTCTGTGCGAAAGGGGCGATCATGGAGTGGTGATGAAAGGAATTGTTTTTATCTCAATTTAAGAGGTGATAATTTTGTTGATCTATCATATGTCAGTGGGTTGGATTTTAAGAATGATGGTAGAGGTATAGGGCTTACAGATTGGGATCGTGATGGTGATATTGACATAATTTATCGGAACCGAGATGCCCCTAGAGTGAGGGTAATTAAAAATAATTTCACCAATTCCCCTGAATCTTTGTCGATTAGGCTTAGAGGAATTAATTGCAATCGAGATGCTATTGGATCAAGGGTTGAATTAGAGTTAGAGAGTCGCATGATTATGAGGTCAATTAAGGCTGGAGAAATGTTTTTATCTCAGTCTACAAAATGGGCTCACTTTGGTTTGAGTTCAGGCGAAGTTCCCAAAAAAGCCACTGTTTATTGGCCCGGAGGTGATAGTGAGGTGTTTACCGGATTGGATAGAGGTGGACGCTATTTGCTTGTTGAGGGTTCAGGCATTTCTCAAAGAGTCGATTCTCCTAACCAAGTTCAATTAGATGGCCTTAGTGATAATGCAGAAGAAAAACAATATTTTCCAAATCGTGTTATCTTTCCGATTAAGTTTCCTTTGCCTAAAATTTCATATAGATCTGCTGATGCGAGTATAAAAGTTCTAGAGCCAGAGGGAAAGTCTATGATTTTAAATTTATGGAGTGGTAGAGAAGCTAAGTCTGTTGAGGGTATAAATTTCATCATGAAATTTCATCATGAATTTAAAAAGAAAGGGATAAATTTTTTACCTCTATCAATTGATGGAATTGATGATGCGGGGCTTGCCTATGAAGTCATTGATAAGGCTAAATACGAGGGAAGTTGGGGGTTCATTGATGAACAGTCAATTGAAGGGATTAGAAAGTGGTTTATGAAAGTATTTGAGAAGCATGAGAAAATAAGTTCTCCATTCTCGTTATTAGTTGATGCTAGTGGAAATTGTATTGCTCTGTTCAGATCAACCATGGAGGGGGTAACATCTCAAGACTTAGTAGAAATACTTTCGATGCAAGATATTGAAAGATGGCATAAAGCCCCTCTGATGAAGGGAACTTGGTTTACGTTTCCACCTAATGAAAAATATATCCGATCAATTTTTGAGCGAAATTAAAATTAAAGTTTAGAGGCTAACTTTAAATCTAAAGTAATTTGATGAATTTTCTGTGATTGCTGTTTGGGAACGGAATGTCATTACTTTAATGCCATCTTCAGCGATTAATACTTCTTTGACTAATTCGAGTGTAGCGTTCTCCCAATTAATTAGGTCGTTGCTACTTTGAATGGTTATTGAAATGTCATCGGCATCAATGTTTTTTCTGTATTGAACTTCCAAATAGTCTTTATCCAATAAACGAACGGTTGATGCTTTTGGTGTATTTTGTGATGACTTTGACTTCGGGTTAGTTCTAAATGCATACTCAGCAAGGTTTTGAATTCCATCTTTGTCATCGTCACCAAGAATATCATTTATATCATTAGCGATTTTCCATGATTCAAAATTAGATGAAGTTAACGTGTCTGGAAATCCTGGATTTCCTCCATTAACAGCGTTGGTTTTCCAATCACTTGGGTTGTTCGCATCGTTGCCTGAGAAAACTAGGGAGGGGCCATTACCATCGGCACCAGTTGACCATGGTGTTTGGTCGTTATACGTAAATTCAATGAGATCTTCAGCCCCCTTAGATGCGAGAATAATAGTTTCTCCATCATTAGATAAACGACCGGAATATTGACCTAGAATATTAATTCCTGAATTGGCGCCATATCGAATTTTAAAAGCTTCGAGATCTCTTACGATCACTGCTCTCTGGTTGGCATTAATAATTGTATTTGGCTCAAAGCGAAAATTGATACCGTCCTTGAAGTAAAGGTCAGTTAATTCAACCGGTGTTGAAGATGTGTTTAAAAACTCAATGAATTCATAGTCATCCCTATCCTTAGAAAAATTTAATTCTTCCTGAGTTTCAGCTTCCGCGGGATGATAATGCAATTCGGATATGGCGAGATTACTAGAATTAGCTTTAACTGAGCCGATCGAGAAATAAGCCTCATTGAGGGCGCTCCATTCCTTGTTTGAAGGGTTATAAGCTCTAGCTCTTATCTGTACAGGTTCTTGTAAGATTATAGGTTGAGTGATTCGGTCTCCATTACTGGTATCCACTTCACCCCTTAAAAACATATCAAAGCTGATGTCTGAGCTGCTTGGTGAAGAGTTATGTATTTCTACTGCAATGTGATTTTGACCATCAACAAAGTTAGAACTTGGTATTTCATATTCGTAATATTTTCTTTCATTAGGAGTTCCTGAACTTGCGTAGGTATCATATTTTGCATCAACAGGAAGGTTGTCGGTTCTTATTACTTCTTTGCCATTCGCGTAGACTGCGGCAGCGTCATCATACTTCAATCTGATAAGAAAAAATGAATAAGCTCCAGGTTTATCTAATTCTACAGTTGTGCGGAAATAGGTCGTGGCATTTCGCTGTGTGCCTGGTGCTGGATCTGAATCTATGAAATTAACTACGGTCGCTTCATCGCCTTCTTTATAGCCGAGTTCGGATGGGCCTGACGACCATAAGGAATCGTCATAGTCTTGTTGGTGCCAAGTAGGTCCAGGATCAGAGCCATCATCAAGGTAGTTCCATTGATATCCAGTACTTATAAAATCTTTTGGGGTGGGTGCTTCGTTTGAAAATGACGCTGATATTGAATTAGGGTTGATACTACCACCTGATAGTCGGGGATCACTGCCATCAGTGGTGTATTTTATTTGGAATGTGTTTGTGCTCATTGTTATTCCTCCTCCTTGAGGTAAAGAGCCTCCATGTTGGCTAAAAACGGGAGCGATGAGGGAAGGGTACATTCCGGCAGATCTAAATCTTGCCATCATGTTTTTCGTTAAATTTGGCAATTGATTATTCAATAGATTGTTTTGATAAGACTCCCAAGAAGTTGGAGAATGGTTAGACCTTCCTCCTCTCACATTTGTCCACCTTGCGGCTTCTGCAAGGAAGGGTACTTTGACTTCATCGACTCTTTTCTGGAGTCTGGAGGTTAAGCTTTGAGGTGTCATTGCTCCATCATTAAAAAAATGTTTATGGATACGGTCTGCTAAAAGAGTTTCAAAATCAGTGTCGCCTTCTCTACGAAGCCTAGTCATGGCATTTAAAGGGCCATTGTGAGTGACTTGATGATTGGGTGATCTGAGAAAACCATCTGCGTCCTTCATAAAGAATTTGAAGGGGACTCCCAGTGGGACTGATCCTACGCTTCTAAACTCCGATTCAGAGTTGCCAGATGTCCATAGTAACATGAAATCTATCATATTCGGAATATCCATGTGATTTGAAGCATTTGAGAATGGGGAGTTTCCATTAATTAAATTCCTTGTCTCACCCCAATATTTTCCACTTCCATCAAACACGACACCTTGTAGAAATTCATTCCCTGTGTTGTTTGCATTAATGGCTTCATAGTCTTCTTTACCCCCTCCAAAGTATTCTGATGCCATCGAAGCATTCCATCGCTCTCTTAAATGATACATTCCCCAATATTCGCTGTTAATGTAAACGTGTACGAATCTTCCGTGGGGTGCTATATTTCCCATTTCGAGCATGCTGTCATCTGTAAAGCGGTTGGACATGTAGGCTCCTCTATCAATCATGTCATGAGAACCAGATCGTAAATTGATGCTATCAAATTCCTGAGCAGGAGGATTTTCATATTCGAACCCATCGAAGATTGGGAATCTAAGTTTAGTGGTTCCATACTCGCCACGGAAATATATTCTAAATGACTTCTTGGAGAAGTTCGTAAAATAACCACCGTAATGAGTTACACCAGCATTCTCTTGAAATCCTTTTTTACCATCCGGAAAAATCATTTCTATTGATAGAGGTTTTTCATCTTCTGTATTAAGTCGGCTCGGAGATTCCAAAGAAAGAGAGATGGAAGGGATTCCTTTTAAGGCATCAACCATTAGTGGCTTGTATCTAGCATTTTCGGTTATGCTATTACTCATATTTCTTTGCTGAATAACCTCTTCGGCAAAGACATATGTATTCGTGTCAATGTTAGTAGACGAGTAACCTGGTTTGTATGCTATTGCTCTAACTACTGTAGTCTTATTGATAGTTATTGGATTAGAGTATATTTCTCCTTTCGTTTCGGATGGAGGTGAACCGTCTAGAGTATACCTAATTTGTGCATTTTCAGTCTTTGTGCTTATTTCGAGTTCGAAAGCCTTTTCATAGAAGCCCCTATTAACACTAAACTTGGTGTCTTTAACTAATCCTTTGATTATCGTCTTGTTTATTGAGTTTGGAGAAGGGGATAGAAAATAACCGTATTCCGGAGTTTCGATGTTTGTTTTTTTTGCTTTAATTTCTGGTGATACTAAAAAGTCTGAGCTGTTAGCCGATCCATTCAATCCGTGAATTGCAAGAATGTTTTCGCCATCATTGAGAGGGGCTGATATTGGATAATTAAAGAAAGTTATTGCGTCATTTTCGTTTGATCTATTAGAGGTGGACTTTGAATTCCACTGAGGATTATCGGGAGCGCTTTCAGAGTGTATTTTTTTTCCGTTTAGGTATGCAATAAATCCATCTTCCCATTTCATTCTGAGGGTTAACTCGCTTATTCCTCTTGGGCTTTCCACAGTGAACGGTACCCTAATAAAAACTGATGAATTTTTACCACGCATTTCAGTGTTAATATCTCCACCCTCACCGATATGTGGAATATATTTGGAGGTGTTATCATATCCAATTCCAGTGCTACCGTCTTTCCATTCAGAATCATTGAAAGCATTTTTATACCAATTGTTAATTGGACCTTCAGGCACTTTCAATTTTGCTTGATTTCCTTCGCGCAAAAGAAAAACGTCAGTAGGTTCACCATATCCCTCTCCATAAGAAACGTCTTCAAATTGCTCAGGGTATTCAATGAATTCACTAGCGATTGTTATGCCGTCAGGTTTGACTAGAGCCAGGTAACCTCCTGAAGAGTCGAGTTTAAAATTAGAGTGCAGGTCATCATTTATGTCGGTTTTATCTTTTCCAGAGGCGAAGATAAGAATGTATCCTTCGTCATTAAAGCTTATAGGAGGAACTTTCCATTTTGTTAGTATTTCTGGATCATCGGTCAAATAGTAACCCTCAAGATTACCATTTTCTCCGCTAGTATTCCATATTTCAATCCAATCGCTATTTTCATTATCTGAGTCCTTAATTCCTTTATTATTGTTGGCGAGAAATTCGCTGATTACTGCGTTGCTGACTGTTTCGGAAAAAAGAACACCTTGGCATAAAAATAGAGAGAACAATAAGAGGCCATAGTTTCTTACTTTAATTATGTAATTCATCGTATGATTGCCAATGATTACCAGCCGGCTCCTTTGACTTTGGTTTGGATTCTGCAAATATACATGTCGGCAGTTAAATAGAGTACTGTTCCGTCATTACCCCACCCGCAATTGGCAGTTTTTTCTCCAGTGCTAATTCGTCCTAAGAGTTTGCCTTCTGGATTGAATACCAGAACGCCACCTGGGCCGGTAGCCCATATGTTTCCTTTTTGGTCAACTTTGAGCCCATCAGGTAATCCCGGTAACTTGCCAACATTTGCTGTAGCATCATGAAAAATTTCACCTTTTCCTAGAGTTCCGTCAGCATTGACTGGGAATTTTTTCCATATGGCTGCCTTTGGGTCTGATTGAGCAACATAAAGTATTTTCTCATCGGGAGAAAACGCTATCCCGTTAGGACGTGTCATTTCTTTTGTCAGTAGTGTTAATTTTCCATCCTTTGATAATCTGTAAACTCCACAAAAATCGAGTTCTCTTCTAGGGTCGTTATACCTATTTGGTAAACCGTAGGGTGGATCAGTAAAATATAAGTCTCCGTTAGAATGATAACAGGCATCATTTGGGCTATTTAATCTTTTACCATTGTAGTTGTCTACAAGTGTCATTTTTCCTCCATTATTAGTTAATAAAGAAATTCTCCGGTCGCCATGTTCACAGCTAACAAGTCTACCCTTAGGATCTAATATTAAACCGTTACTTCCTGGTTCATTGCCATAGTTACTGGCTCCAGTATAACCTGATGGTTTTAGAAACAAATCAACTCCAGAACCTTCTTTCCACTTCATTATTGAATTTCTTGGAATATCAGAGAATAGAAGATGGCCTCCCTTATCATCCTTTATCCATACAGGACCCTCGGCCCAAACAAAACCATCACCTAGGACTTCAATTTTAGCGTTTTCATCGATGAGTTGGTTGAGTTCAGGGGACAATCTTATAACTTTACCAATGGTTGGAAAATTCTTTGTGTCGATTGTGCTTATAGCAGGAGTAGATGCGCTTTGAGAAAAAAGGAAGTTGATGCCATAAACAAAGAAACAAAGGAATAAGAGTGTTTTCATAATTTAAATATTATACCTTTAGAAGGGTTGATGAAAGGAAAACTATGAGTTTTGCGATAATTGTCAGTTCATAGTTAAAGACTTAACAAAAATTCTTGTAGTGGATGTTAGTATGTTGTTGGTTAGATTTCCTGAATCTTTAAATGGCATTAGATATCAAAGGCAAGAAAACTATAGATGTGATAGTTAAAGGGCACTATCAACAAGAACCCAAGGTAGTCTCTTTAAAGAAATCTCAAAGTTCTAAGATACTTTCATTCTTTATTTCGCTACTATTTAATGCAGTTTTTTTGCTGCTGTTAATGATGATAAGTGTGACTGTCTTTAAGCAAGAAGTCGTAGAGTTGGTTTTGGAGTCAGGACAAACAAAGAATCATGTTAAGAACACGAAGGTTCGTTTTCAAAAGGTGAAACAACCAAAGCCTAAGCCAGCAAATACTTCTAGTGCTACGCCGGTAATCTCATCTGTTAAGTCTTCTAATGACGCTGTTTTTGTACTCGAAAATGATAGCGAAATTCAAGGTTTTGGTATTGGAGATGGATGGGGTAAGGGGGCTAGCTTTGGCTCTGGTCAAAAGGGAGGGAGTATTGGTTTTTTTGGCTCGAGGTCAGTTGCTGAAAGAGCAGTGTTTATCGTTGATGTTTCTGCATCTTTATCAAATACACAATTTTCTATGATAAAGAAAGAGTTGAGCAAATCCTTAGATAGATTAGCGCCCTCTGTTGAATATCAGGTTATTTTTTTCTCAGGTCCAGCGTGGTTTGCTTCAGATGATCAAAGTGCAAAAAATAAGATTCATACAATTATTCATGAGGGAAAAGAGTATATATGGAACACTCAAGGGGGCGCCAATAAATATTATATAGAGTCTGGAGAGAAATTGTATACATCCTCATGGTTAATTGCGTCTCAAAGTAATATTAAGAAGACGGCTCGTCGCATCGAGTCTGTAAAGAAGTCTTACGGTACCGATTGGAGGCACCCGTTAAAAATGGCATTGGCTCTTAAGCCTTCGCCTGATGTCGTTTATTTTCTCACTGATGGTGCCGTAGGTAATGGAAAACAAGCAGTCGACGAAATAATTAAAGTCAACAAACGAGAAGCAAAAGCGAAGATTTTCACAATCTCAATGATGCAGCCCAGAGCTGAAGATTTATTGAAAGAACTTGCTGATAGATCTGGAGGTGAGTTCTCTGTTGTATTGGAAGGTGGTGAAATAAAGAAGGGGAAGAAGAAAAAGAGATAGTTTTTTATAAACTACCCTTTATCGTCGTCTTCCCTAGTTGATTTAATGTAAATTTCTCGTAGTTGTTTGAAATTAACTGAAGATGGGCTGGAGGACATAAGGTCAATCCCTCGATTGTTTTTAGGAAAAGCAATAACTTCTCTTATGCTTTCTTCGCCAGCGATAAGCATAACAAGCCTATCGAAACCAAGAGCTACACCACCGTGAGGAGGGGCTCCAAAGCTAAATGCATCAAGTAAGTGCCCAAATTCCTCCTTGGCCTGATCTTCATTAATACCAAGTGCTGAAAACATTTTGCTTTGAAGTGAACTTTCATGAATTCTTATTGAGCCTCCTCCGATCTCATTTCCATTTAAGACAACGTCATAAGCTTCAGCTCTGATTTCTCCAAATTTTGATTCATCATCAAGTAGGTGTTCATCTTCCGCTTTAGGTCTTGTGAAAGGGTGGTGGACAGCATTCCACTTTCCAGTTTCATTATCAATAGCAAGTAGAGGAAATTCAGTAACCCATAGGAAATTTAATGAATCGTTTTCTTTTGTAAGCTCTAAGTACTGAGAGCACTCTAAGCGAATTCTTCCTAGAACTTCACATACTGTTTGCCAATCACCAGCTCCAAATAGAATGAGATCTCCTTCCTCAATAGACATTGCTTCTGTCAAAGCTGATTTCTCTTCTTCTGAAAAGAATTTTACGATAGGGGATTTCCACTCTCCATCTTCTACTTTAATAAAAGCCAGCCCTTTTGCTCCATGGAGTTGAGCCGTCTCGGTAAGATGATTCATCTGGCCGGTTGTTACACATGCAAAGTTTTTGGCGTTAATGGCCTTTACTTCACCGCCATCGTTTATTGCTCCACTGAAAACTTTAAATTCACTTTTAGAGAAGACTTCATTAAGATCAATGAGCTCCATTCCGAATCTGGTGTCAGGTTTATCACTACCAAACCGTCCCATTGCTTCCTTGTATGTCATCCTAGGAAATGGCAAATTTATAGAAGCATCGATTGATTCAGTAAAGCATCTTGATAAAAGCCCCTCAATCAAGCCAATAATATCATCAGTTGTTACAAATGATGCCTCGATATCAACCTGAGTAAATTCTGGTTGGCGATCTGCTCTTAAGTCTTCATCCCTAAAGCATCGGGCAATCTGAAAGTATTTTTCCACACCGGCAACCTGAAGTAGCTGCTTGTACTGTTGAGGTGCCTGGGGTAAAGCATAAAATTTTCCAGGGTTGAGTCTGGATGGAACAAGGAAATCTCTTGCTCCTTCAGGGGTGCTTTTACTTAGAATAGGGGTTTCAATCTCAAGGAAGTCGGCCTCATCTAGGAAGTCTCTACAGGATTTTGCAACTCGGTGTCTTATCTTGAGATTACGAGACATCCGCTCCCTTCTAAGATCAAGATAACGATGTTTTAATCGAAGGTCTTCGTTAGACAGTTCTTTATCGAGTTGAAATGGGAGAACTTCCGAACGGTTAATTACTTCCAAGCCATTGGCTACGAGTTCTATTTCTCCAGTTTCAATATTTGAATTAACTGTGGATTGACCTTCAATCTCAGGTCGTTCTGATACGATGCCCGTGACCCTTACGACGTCTTCTTGTCTGAGGCTATGAGAAATTTTGGCCGCTTCAGCATCTTCTTCACTTCTGAATACGGCTTGTGTTATTCCTTCTCGATCTCTAATATCAATAAAAATGACGCCGTGATGATCCCTTTTGGTGTTAACCCATCCTATAATTGTGGCAGTCTGACCAATGTGATCTTTACGTAATTCGTTGCAGTTGTGGGTTCGCATTTTTAGTTTTTTGGGGATTAGGAAATTAGAGGATGTTCAATTGAAGTTTGTTGAATCTTCTCTACTAAGTTGATTATTTCGTCGACTTCAACCTCTACTTCATTTCTGTTTAATAAATCCTTTACCTTAACTTTAGGGTATTCGCTTCCGATAATTATGGCAGACCTCGCTTTGAGGTGTTCAGCGTTGTTAAATTGTTTTCCTACTTTTATTTTGGTTAGAGGGTAGATGGTTTTATATCCATTTTCACGGAGTTTTTGAACTATTTCCATCGCTTCTGGTCTTTTTGTTTCATCGGCAATGACGACGTAAGCATCAGAACAGTCGGCCGATGCAAGGTGATTCAATAATTGAGCGTTAGCTTTTTTGGTGCTTTTTATGAAGTCAGAAATGACAACATCACCCATTGCAAATCCACAAGCAGGGATATCTGCTGATCCATCACTTATGACGGAACATAGCTTATCATATCTACCTCCTCCTGCGACAGCTCGCATGCTTTTTTTTGTATCGAAAACCTCAAAAACTGTTCCAGTGTAATAGGCTAACCCTCTAACTACATTTAGGTCGATTTTGACATACTCGGAAAGACCGCGAGCTTTTAAATTATCAATTATCGAACTAAAGTGTGAGTTAGCCTTTGTCGAATTAATGAAGTTTTCTACAGACTCCAGAGATACGTTTAGTTTTGCGAGCTCCTCTTCGGTTTTTGTCTGACTTTGTCTATCTAGTTTATCAATTATCTGTAGGAAATTTGAATGTAAAGATTCACTAAGATTTATAGATTTGATGAAGTCTAACCATGCTTGACGGTCGCTTAGTCTAATGATGAAGTCATCTTTTGTGAATCCTAAAGACAGCATGACGTCGATAGCAAAAGCGATAATTTCTGCATCTGCTTCTTTTGATTCTTCTCCTAAGATATCGGAATTAAGTTGATAGAATTCTCGTGTTCTTCCCTTTTGAGGTTTTTCATAGCGGAAGAACTGACCGATACCAAACCATCTCAATGGTTTTTTGTATTCTCTTTGTCTGGCTACAGCCATTCTTGCTAGAGTAGGAGTGAGTTCTGGTCTCATTGCTACAGATCTTTCACCACGATCCTCAAAGTGGAATAATTGGTTTAATATTTCATCACCGCTTTTTTTCTTATATAGTTCTGAAGGTTCTAGAATGGGTCCATCGTATTCATGGAAACCATAAAGTGACGAAACTTCTCGCCATTTTGAAAAGATATAATTTCTTACTGCGCAATCTTCCGGGAAAAAATCCCTAAAACCTGGCAGCCGTTGTATATTTTCACCCATTTCTTGATCTGTAGCCGTCAAAGTTGGATGATAAGCGACGAAATTCAACTGTTTTGCGTTTTGAACCTAATCTAGAAATCTTCAGAATGTATGCGAATTGCTTAGTAAACTAAGGTTAAGTAATACAAATTGGATTAATATGATACTTAATGCCTTAGTGAGATTTTTACTCTAATATAGTAGGTTCAAAAGTACTAAGTGGCTTTAGATGATTTTACAATGAGGCCCTTATTAAAGCAAGTTGATACACTTTTTTGTAGTTTCTGCATTCAGAAGCACATGTTCCATTTCAAAAGCTTCATTATTCAAGGCTCCCTGATCAGCTAAATTTATCTATGTTCTTATTCCTCGATTACCTCCTCCTGTCGATAGCCATAGAAAGCGCAGACCTTCGCTCAATCGATCCTGCTGATTTTTATTATGAGAGGAAAGCCCTTCGAGTACTGCCCTCACAAGAGCCATTGAATCCCCGTCTGAGGTTTAT
>Ga0163111_10001929_pt1 | contig 13034 bp, 10 predicted proteins | sample CRUFie1St18metaG_FD_109645 | JGI IMG/M metagenome (GOLD analysis project Ga0163111, IMG submission 109645) | Marine microbial communities from the Costa Rica Dome - CRUD Field 142mm St18 metaG | ecosystem: Environmental > Aquatic > Marine > Oceanic > Photic zone | place: Costa Rica: the Eastern... | reverse complement strand
TTTAGGGATATCTTTTATAACTCCACTGCCTCCAGCTATATCAACATTATCTCCAATTTTTAAATGTCCAGATATACCTGCTTGCCCTCCAATTCTTACTTGATTACCAATTATTGAACTTCCAGCTATACCAACTTGACCTGCGATGATTGTATTTTCTCCTATTTTTACATTATGAGCTATATGAACTTGATTATCTAAAAAAGTATTTTTTCCTATTTCAGTATTAGACATAGATCCACGATCAATAGTTGCGCCACAACCTATTTCACAATTTTCATTAATAATTACTACTCCAATATGAGGATATCTTAAATTTTTAGATTTAATCGGAAAAAAACCAAATCCTTTTTTTCCAATAACACAATTATCAAGAATAGATACATTGTCTTTAATGATTGAATTTCTTATTATTGTATTAGAACCAATTTTGCAATTATTACCAATTTTAACATTTTTTTCTATTGTTGTATTATGTCCAATTAAACAATTAGAACCTATATCAACATTTTCACCAATCAAAACATTTTTTCCATAATTTACTTTATTTTTAAAATTTATCTTTTCAATATTATTTACTTTAGAGTCAAATTCATCTTCAATAGAATTTGGATAAAGTTTTGATGTAATGATTGAAGTAGCCATGAGAACATTTTCAACTATTATAGGTTTACAAGTCTTGGGTAAGAAATCCTTTAATAAATCAGTAGTAAGACAATAAGAAGCCTTGGTAGATTTGGCTATTTCATTATATTTTTTTGAATGTAAAAAAGTTAAAGAGTTTTTATCAGCACTTCCTAAATCTTTTATATATGCAATTTCAGAGTTTGAAGTAATATTAATTTTAATATTTAATAATTCTGAAATTTTATCAATAGTAATTGGTCCATGATAAGTAAAAAATGGATGAGACATAATTGCTTTTACCAAAGCAAGTAGTCTTTAATAGTAAAAAAATATTGCTAATTATTTCCTGTCTACAATGGTTGCAGACCACATAGCATCTGCCATTTTTTTATTATCAACAAAAGCTTCACCTTTATATTTCCATACACGGCCATGAGATCTAACTGCCTCTATTTTTAATATTAATTTACAATCTGGTATTACAGGACTTCTAAAACGGGCTTTTTCAACACTCATTAAAAAAACTAATTTATTTTCATAGGTAGATTTATCAAGTCCATGGGCAGTTAAAGCAGCAGCTGCTTGCCCAAAAGATTCTACAATTAATACACCGGGCATTACAGGTTGGCCAGGAAAATGGCCATTAACAAAAAAACTATCTTTTCTTACATTTAATAAAGCAGTTGCTGAAGTTAATTTTTTTATATCATAGAGTTCGTCTATTAATAACATTGGATCTCTATGTGGTAATAAACTTTCAATTTGTTTTCTATTTAATTTTTCCATCTATTTAACTTTTTTATTTACTAAATCCAAAATATCTTTGGTTATATCATTTTCTGATTTAGCCATAAATAAATTCTTTTTATCAATTATAATGCTAATAGAATTTTTTTTCATATACTCTTCAACAACTGGTTTTATACGCTGCAAAAAATTATTCAATTCTGCTGCCCTTTTTTTATTGATTTCATTTATTGTTTTTATTTTTTCTTGTTCAAAAGTTTTAGCTTCTTTCCTCAAAGAAACTATTTTGTCATTTAATTCTTTTTCAGATAATAAATTTTTTGATTTTACAATTTCATCATTTTTTTTTTTCAATTCATCTTCAATTTTTTTTAATTTTTTAGTTTCCTTTTCTTTAAGTTTTTCTATTTTATTAATTATTGAAAGTGCAGGCTTTGATTTATTAACTATGTAGTTAATATCTAAAAAAGCAATATTTTCATTAGACCAAACTTTTGAAGAGATCAAAAAGATAAAAAAAAATATATAAATTGAAAATCTTTTTATAATCAAAATGTAGTTCCCAAATTAAATTTGAAGGTTTCTGTTATATCAGTATCTACTTGACTAATAGGATGAGCTAATGAAATACTTAAAGGTCCAACTATAGTAAACCAATCAATCCCTATACCTATAGATGATCTAATTTTATTTGTGTCACTTAAACTTGAGTCGTAATCGACACCCCATACATTACCCGCATCAAAAAACATTGACACATCAATATTTTGTGCATTTGGTAATATTTGAGGAATGGAAGATGAAATATTTATGGCTGTTGCATAATTTCCACCTATAAAGTCATTACCATCTTTAGGACCAACCTTTCCAGCTTCAAAACCTCTTAATCTACTTGATGGAATAAAAAGTCTCTCTGACAGTTTGATATCATCATTTGTGATTGAATTAGCTGATTTTCCAAAGAAAGAAAGTTTTGTAATATTGTTTTGAAATAATTCCGTATAATATGAATAAACATATGAATTAAGTAATGAATTACTTTCGCTTATTATAGGAAGTCCCACTGAATAAAAACTTCTAAATCCATCTGTTGTTTGAAATCTTTGATTTCGTTTATCATAATCAAAACTTAAATTGATAAATGTGTCCCAATAATTGCCCTCTTGAGATTTTTGTCTTGTTGAGGCCGTACTATTAGTTTCAATTTTTTCATAAAATGACTCTTGTCCAAGACCTAAAGTAACGTCATCTTGATATTCAAAAAAAGTGCCAAATCCAAAGCCCGTTTTAGTTGTTTTATAACCTGCTGTTTTTAGTTTGTCTGTTGCTAACGATTGAATATTCGCATTTACTTTTTTATCTGAATTTTTAAAGTTAGGATTTATTACAGAGAATTTCCCCTTAATAGTTTCTTCTGAAATAGTAAGGTTAGAATCCAAACCAATGCCTCTTCCAAGATAATTATTCTCTTTGATTGCAAAACTTATAGTTGAACCATCAGTACCAACACCCGCTCCTGCCATTATTTCACCTGTAGCTTTTTCTTTTATGGTAATATCTATATTTTTAGAGTTATCATTATTATCTATAATTTCACTATCAACAGTTTCAAAAATTCTTAGAGCTTTAATATTATTTATAGACTTAGATGTTAAAATAGAGTTAAATTCATCACCTTCATCAATTAACAATTGATTTCTAATTACATTTTCTTGTGTAATATTATTTCCAAAAATATTAATTCTTTTAATTTGAAACTTTTTACCTTCACGGACTTCAAAATTTAAGTCAATTTTGTTTTCAAAAACATTCTCAGCTACTTTTGACTCAAGTGTTTTATATTCTTCATCAAGTATAATTTTATCTATTTCATTTAAGATATTTTCTATAATATATATAGAATAAGTTTCACCTTTCAGTTTTGAAAATAAATTTAAAATATCTTTAAAGTTTTCTTTTTTAAAATCAATCGGTAAATCTAAAGTAATGTTATTAAAAATAAATTTTTGATTTGCATTAATATTATAAATAAGTTCAAAACTAGAATCTTTTTCATCAATTAATTTTGCAAATGAAGAATTTATAGCAACATTATAATAACCTTGATTTAAATAAAAATTTTTAAGTAATCGCTCATCTAATTTTAAAATATCTTGATTAAGAAATTTCTTGCCAGATATAAATTTCCAAAATTTGTATTCTTCACTTATAATTATACCTCTTAGTTTTCTATCTTTAAAAATTTTATCACCAATAAAAGAAATCTTTTTTATTTTAGCTTTTTCACCCATTTCGATATCATAAATTAGGTTTATTTTATTATCTTCAAGAGTCTCTATATTAACATCAACATTTGAGAAAAAATAACCTAGTGATTTTAAATCATTAATAATTTTATTTTTATCTTCTTTTATTAAAATCTTATTATAAGAATTTCTTTCTTTGAGTTTTAAATTTTCTTTAAGTTTTTTGATTATCTTTTTTGCTTTGGGACCTTTAATAACTATATTTTCTATTAATGGATTTTCAACTACTTTTATTGATAAAATATTATTTTCTAATTTAATATTAACATCTTCAAAAAAATTTGAGTCATAAATATTTTTTAATATATCGTTTAAATTTGATGAATTAATATCATCTCCAACTTTTGCGCCTGAAAACATTATTATTGTTTCTTTTGGAATTCTTTCATTTCCATCAATTTTAAATTGATTTAAGATTTCTGCTGTGGAAACAGATATGGATGATAATAAAAAAAATATTATATATAGAGATACTTTTCTTAAATTTAAAAAAATCATATTTTATTAATTATTCTATTTATTTGATTATTGATCTTTATATTTAATTTCATTATATCATCAACTTTTTTTACTTTGAACTTTTTGAATTTTTTAAACTCGTCTAAATCGAGGATAGTATTCATTTTTTTAGAAATATCAGTAAATTTAATCTTATTATCCAAAAACAAATCTACCAATTTATCGTTAATTGAGACCAAAATGGTTTCAAATAATGAAGATCTGTCTGTTAATTTATCTATCACTTTAATTATAGGAAATCTTTTTGAATTAACTTTCTGTAATTCTAATTTATTTAGGACGTTTAAATCTATTTTATTAGATTTGATCGAATGATTAGATTCATATAAAGAATTAAAAATTGGTATCTTCATATTTGTATCATGAACAACTATTTTTGTTAGTCCGTTTTTGAATTTAATTATTGCGTGAACGTAGGATTTTGGATGAATTAAAATTGATAAATTTTTAAAAGGAATATTAAAAATTTTTTTTGCTTCAATTATTTCAAAGACTTTATTCATCATTGTTGCAGAATCTATTGAGATTTTTTTTCCCATCTTCCAATTAGGGTGTTTAATCGCTTGTTTGTAATTGACATTTTTTAATTTACTTAAAGGCTTATTTAAAAAGGGACCTCCAGAAGCGGTTAAGTAGATTTTTTCTATCAATTCTTTTTTAATATCTTTTAATGCGTACCAAATTGAAAAATGTTCAGAATCTACAGGAATAAATTTTGTTTTATTTTTTTTTAACTCTTTTTGAATTAAATCCCACCCGCATATTATTGCTTCTTTGTTAGCAATAGCAATTTTATTGGTAAACTTTATGATTTCAATCGTAGGTTTTAATCCCTGTATTCCTGAAATTGAACTCATTGTATAATCAACTTTCTTCTTAAAAACTTTTTTAAAATTATTGAAATCGTTAAAAATATTTATTTTTTTTGAAATTTTATTTTCTTTAATTTTTTTATAACTTTTTTCATTAGTTATTATTATATTTTTAACTCTAAAAAAATTGGCCTGTTTTATTAGTTCTTTATAATTGCCATCGGCAGATAACAAAACTATTTCAAAATTTTTTTTATCATGTTTAATTATATCGATTAAAGTTTTTCCAATTGAACCAGTTGAACCTAGAATAGCAATTTTTTTTTTCATTAATTTAAATAATTAAATAATAAATAAGATACTGGTACAGCAAAAATTATTCCGTCAATTCTGTCTAATAAACCACCATGACCAGGTAGAATTTTTCCTGTATCTTTAATTTTAGCTAATCTTTTAAAATATGAAATTATTAAGTCTCCGATTTGACTTATTAATGAAATAAATAATATACCAAGTAAAATTTTAGTAGAATCATTTTCTAAAAAATCAGTATTTGTATATTTTAAAAAAAATAAACCTACAGCTAAAGAAAGTAAAAAGCCACCAATTACTCCAGAATAAGTTTTATTTGGACTAATTTTCGTAAGCTTAGGACCCTTAAAAATTTTTCCGAATATATAACCTCCTATGTCAGTAAAAATACAAATTAATATTATAAAAAGAAAAAAAATGAGACCTATATTTTCTCTAATATAATAAGCAGAAAAAAATGAAAAAAATAAAAACATAATTCCAAAAAAAATTATTAAGTATTTTGTTTTGCACATTTTTGCCCATTCATAGCTTGTAGCTAAAAGAAGTACGCTTAAAAAAAATATAAAAAATATTGATCCTTGAATAATAAAAAATATTGCTATTGGTATCAAAATAATCGAACTTAATATTCTTTTTTGTAATTCTTTATTAATCATATTCTACCAAAATTTCTTTTTATTTTTTTATATTCTTTAATTATTCTATTATAGTCTTTTTCATTAAAGGCAGGCCATAATTTTTTTTCAAAGAAGATCTCTGAATAAGCAAGCTGCCACAGTAAAAAATTACTTAATCTTTTCGTATTACCTGTTCTAATTAGTAAATCAGGATCTGGGATATTCTTTGTTTGTAAATTTCTACTTAAATTTTTTTCACTTATAGTGCTTTTGTTTTTTCTTATTTTTTTAAAAGCTTCTATTAATTCAGATTTAGAGCCATAATTTAATGCAAGATTTATTTGTAATTTACTATTTTTAGATGTCTTTTTTTCAGAATTATTTAAGAGTTTATTTAATTTAGGTGAAAACTTTTTATATCCTAAAATTTTGAGTTTAATATTTTGTTTATGTAAATCCTCAATTCTATTAATTAAAAAATTTTCTAATAAACTAAATAGGTAATTAATTTCTTTTCTAGGTCTTTGCCAATTTTCTGTAGAAAATGCAAATAAGGTTAAAAAACTTATCTTATTTTTAATTGTTTGTTTTATTATTTTTTCAACAGTATTTAGACCTTCTTTGTGTCCAGCGTTACGTGAATTCTTGTATTTCAGACCCCATCTTCCATTACCATCCATGATAATGGCTACATGTTTCAAAGGGTTCATATCGTCATTATTTCTTTTTCTTTTGCAGAGACTTTATCATCAACAATTTGAATATGTTTATCTGTAATATTTTGAACATTTTTTTCAAAGTTTTTTTCTTCGTCTTCACCAATTTCTTTTGCTTTTAATAGTTTTTTTAATTCATCATTGGCATCTCTACGAATATTTCTTATTGAGACTTTACATTTTTCACCCATCGATTTAATCATTTTTTTTAATTCAGTTCTTCTTTCTTCATTTAATTCTGGTACGGGCAATCTTATTAATTGACCATCAATTTGTGGATTTAAGCCTAGCTCAGATTTTTTGATTGCAGAGTCTACTAATGTAACATTGTTTTGATCCCAAATCTGAATATTAATCATTCTTGGTTCAGGTGTAGTGATACTACCAATTTGGTTAATAGGCATTTGTTGACCGTAAACATCAACTTTAACAAGATCCAACATTGCTGCATTAGCTCTTCCAGTTCTTAATGAAGATAGTTCTTTTGAAAAAGCTTCTATAGATTTATCCATTTTGAGGCTATGTGATTTTTCATCAAACATTTATTCCCCTATTTTAATTCTGCTAAACTCCTTGATTTTTAAATCATTAATAGCAATTTCTTTTAAAACGTCTTGGACTTTTTTTTTGGGTTCCATTACCCAAGCTTGAGTTAAAAGAGCATTTTCTTCCTTAAATTTGTTCATTTTGCCAAGACTAATTTTTTTTGCAATATCTTCTGGTTTACCCGAATTTTTAAGTTCTTCTGTTACTAATTCTTGTTCTTTGTCTAATATAGATTTATCAATCAAACTAGACTCTAAAGCCAAAGGGTTAGATGCAGCTATATGCATAGAAAGTTGTTTTCCAAAATTCTTTACTATTTCAGAATTATCTTTTGTTTCTAGTGAAACAACCACTGCTAATTTAGCTAAATTATCTTTAACAACTGTATGTAGATAATGGTAATTAGTAGAAGATGAATTTGAAATAGTTTTTGCTTTCCCTATTGTTATTTTTTCACCAATTTTTGCAATCAAAGCAACAAGAGTTTCATCTACAGTAGTACCGTTTTTCATTTTTGTTTTTTTTAACTCATCTATGTTTGAACTTTTTTCATTATTTAGATCACTTAATTCTTTAACAAAATTTACAAAATTTTCATTTTTAGCAACAAAATCAGTTTCACAATTTACTTCTATGATAGATGTTTTTTTACCATCTCCACTAATTGCTACTACTCCCTCTTTTGCATCTCTCGACATTTTCTTAGAAGCTTTTGAAATTCCTTTTACTCGTAAAATCTCTACTGCTTTATCTAAATCACCATTCGACTCTTTTATAGCTAAATTGCAATCTTTAAATCCAGCACCTGTGGCATCTCTAAGTTTTTTTACTTTTTCTATATTGCTCATATTAATTTAGTTTCTCTTTTTTTTTTGAAGAAAATTTCTCATCTAATTTTTCTCTGTCCTTTTCCTTAATAGTTTTATTAGAATTTTTTTCTTCTTTTTTTTCTTGAGATTTTTTTGGTTCAATAGATGGTGAAACTTTCTTCGCAGCTATTATTGTTTCTTTAATCAAAGAACAATATAAATCTATTGATCTTCTTGCATCATCATTTCCTGGAATAGGAAAATCTATCCCATCAGGATTAGAATTACTATCTAATATAGCTATTATTGGTATACCCAACTTTGAAGATTCTTGAATTGCTAAAGACTCATAATTTGTATCAATTACAAAAACTAAATCTGGAACTTTTTTCATTTCAGATATTCCTCCAAGAGATCTCTGAAGTTTATCTTTTTTAACACTCATTTTTAAAAGTTCTTTTTTTGTAAACCCTCTATTTTCAGCAACTAGATCAATTTCAAGTTTTTTTAATTTCTTAATTGAATTTGATATAGTACCCCAATTAGTCAACATGCCGCCTAACCATCTATAGTTTACAAAATATTGATCAGTTTCCTTTGCAACTTCAGCTATTGCTTCGGATGCCTGTTTTTTTGTTGAAACAAATAAAATTTTTCCATTGTTTGCTATTGTCTCATAAACCTTTTCAAGTGCTATTTTGGTTAATTGCAGTGTTTGAGTAAGATCTATTATGTGGATTGAGTCTCTTTTTCCAAAAATATATTTCTTCATTTTTGGATTCCATCTTAATGTTTTATGGCCTAGATGAACGCCAGCTTCTAATAATTGTTGTATTGTTAAGTTAGGTATCTTCATATTTATTCCCGGTTAAGCCACCACAGTAATTTCCAATTAAGGACCGGAGGTATAAAACCAATAACTGTGTGAGTATTAATTTAATTTGGGAGTTATTTACAAAAATTTTATAAATTTAACAAGCTTTATTTAAGTGATAATTGCTGAAATTTCGTTATTTCTTATTAGATCAACAGTTTTTCTATCCAATTTTCTACCATTTTTTAGTTTGAAATTAAGTGTTTTTCCGTTTTCCTTAATATTTATATTTATTTTAGTTTCACCAAAATCACTTAAAAATTTAGATAGATCATTAAATTCATTTAATGATTTAACGTTAAAAGTTGCTTCATTAATGGGGCTATTTAATAAATTTTTCAAAGAAACAATCTTCTGAACATTAATTCTTTTAAATCTATTTTCCTCATTTGAAATAGACTTGACCAAAGTTAGAATAAATGAATTTCCTTCTTTTAAAATATTACGATTTGACTCTAAAACTTCTGAAAAAATGAATAATTCAAATACACTACTTAGATCAGTTAATTTTAATACCGCATATGCAGTTCCTTTAGATGTTTTTCTTTCTTGAATTTTTAATAATGTTGCAGCAATATTAGATCTTTCTATTGAATTATTATTTACTAAAGACTGATAATCTTTAATATCATAATCTTTAAAAACCCTTTTATATTGATTTAAGGGATGATCAGAAATGAAAAAGCCAACTGCCTCAAATTCTTTTGACAATCTTTCTTCAAATTTCCAATCTTCTATTGAAATGATCAAATCATCATCTTGATCATCGGTATTTCCAAATAAATTAATCTGATTAAGAGATTTATTTTCAAAAATATTTTTAGATTTCGTAATTAGATTTGGTATTGAATTAAATAAAGCTTGTCTATTTAGATTAAAATTATCAAATGCACCTGACTTTACCAATCCTTCTAATTGAAGTTTATTTAAATCTTTAGGATTTACTCGATTTATAAAATCTTTGATTGATTTAAATTTTCCATTATTTATTCTTTCCTCAACAATATTGGATATTGCCTCGTAACCAACAGCCTTAATGCCACCTAAAGCATAATAAAATCTATCATTATCATTTCTGAAATCAGCAAAACATTCATTTATATCTGGTCTTTTTATTTCAATATTTAATCTTTTTAACTCTTCATAAAACTCACTTAATTTATTTTGATTTGATATATCCATAGTCATTGATGCAGCAATAAATTCTTTAGGATAATAATTTTTTAAAAATGCAGTTTGATAAGATATGATTGCATAGGCTGCTGCATGACTTTTGTTAAAACCATATTCTGCAAATGGTTCTATTTTAAGAAATATTCCTGCTGCTACTTCTTTGCTAATACCATTATTTACTGCACCATTAATAAAATTTTGTTTTTGTTTTTCAAGTTCACTTCTTTTTTTTTTACCCATTGCTCTTCGTAGAATATCTGCTTGGCCTGCAGTAAAACCTGACAATTTTTGAGCTATCTGCATTACTTGTTCTTGATAAATAATTACACCATAAGTTGGTTTTAAAATATCTTCCAATAATGGATGTAAATAATCTGGTTTTTGTTTTCCATTTTTACAATCATTGTAAACTGGTATATTGCTCATCGGGCCGGGCCTATAAAGTGCAACAAGCGCGATAATATCCTCAATATGATTTGGTTTCATTTGCATTAATGCTTCTCGCATCCCAGCACTTTCAATTTGAAATAAACCAACGGTATTACCTGAAGATAATAAGTCAAAAACTTTTGGATCGTTGTAATTGATATTTTCTATATTAAAATCTTTTTTTTTCCTTATTAATTTCTGAGTATTGTTTATCACTGTTAATGTCTTTAAACCCAAAAAATCAAATTTAATCAAACCGGCGTTTTCAGCTGAATACATATCAAATTGTGTTGAGGGAAGTAATAAATTAGCTGTATTATCTTTGTATAAAGGAACCATTTCTGTTAATTTCTTATCAGCTATAACTACACCAGCAGCATGAGTAGCAACATTGCGATTTAATCCTTCTAATTTTAAAGAAAGACTAATTAATTTTTTAACTCGAGGATCTTCATTAATCAATTTTTGAAGTCTTGGTTCACTACCAATGCATTCAGTTAAAGATTGAGGTCTTGAAGGATCAAATGGTATCATTTTTGAGATGCTATCAACAAATCCATAAGATAAACCCAAAACTCTTCCAACATCTCTAATTACCATTCTTGCTTTCAATTTTCCGAATGTAATTATATGTGCAACACTATCTTTGTATTTTTTTGTAAGGTATTCAAAAACTAAATCTCTTTTTTCTTCGCAAAAATCGATATCAAAGTCAGGCATGGAAATTCTATCTGGATTTAAAAATCTTTCAAAAATAAGATTAAATTTGATAGGATCAACATCTGTAATAGACAAACACCAAGCAACCAATGATCCTGCACCAGATCCTCTTCCAGGCCCGACAGGTATATTTTTTTTTTTAGCCCATTTTATATAATCTGAAACTATCAAAAAATAACTTGAATAATTCATCTCAATAATAATATCTAATTCATGATTTAGTCGATCAAGATATTTCAAATAATCTTTATTTTCAGATAAATTTTTTGAATCAATTTTAAAATTTATAAAAAATTTATTTTTTAGTCCTTCAATTGAGTCTTTTCTTAAAATATCATCTGCATTTCCCCCTTTATCTGAACTAATATTTGGTAAAATAGGTTTAGATGATGAAGGTTTAAAACTACATCTATATGGAAAATTATAATTATTCTCTAATGCTTCAGGAATATCAGAAAATAATTCTGACATTTCAATATCATTTTTAAAATAATGTTGATCACTTAATCTTAATCTATTTTTTTCACTTATATAAGTTTTGTTTTTTATGCATATCAATGCATCATGAGCCTCATGCACATCTTTATTAATATAGTAAATTTCATTGGTTGCAATCAGTGGTATTTCTAAATCAGATGAATTTTTTAAATTAAATTTTTCAAAACCTATTTCATTCAAATCATTATGGCGTTGAATTTCTAAATAAAATTTATCCTCATACACAGATTTTAATTTCACATAAATTTCATTTATTTCTGAAAATTTTCCTTTATCAAATAATTTTCCAAATAATCCAAAAACTGTTCCTGAAAACAAGGCAACACCATCACTTTTTTTATATAATTCCTCAAAAGATACATGAGGATCAGTTAATTCATTATTTTTTAAAAATGAAAGAGATGAAAGTTCAATTATTCTTTTGTAGCCAATCTCATTCATGGCAAATAAAGGTAATAAACCTATTGTGTCATCTAATTTAAAATTAATTTGAGTTCCTATTATTGGTTGAGTTCCTGCTTTTGAAATTTTTTCAGCAAATTCTAAGGCCCCACATAAATTAGATGTATCACATATTGCTAATGATCTAATTTTGTTTTCTTTTGAATATTCTTTTAAGTCATCAATTTTAATTGCACCTTCACATATAGAATATTGTGTATGAATTTTTAAATGATTAAATTGTTTATATTTAGACTCAAGCATTAATGGATTTTATATTACCATTTACCATTTCCAATAAGCAATCTGCCTTATTAGCAAAAAATCTATTATGAGTTGCAAATATTATTAATCGATTTGAGTTTATTTGATTTTCTAATAAATTAAAAATTTCTTTTGCGGTTTCGAGATCGAGACTTCCAGTAGGTTCATCTGCTAAAATTATTTGTGGATCATTAACAACTGCTCTAGCTATAGAAACCCTTTGTTTTTCACCTCCAGATAATTGATAAGGATAATGATCTGATCTATTCAATAATCCAATTTTTTTTAATAAATTTTGGGCCTTTGAAATAGATACATGTTTGTTATTCGCTGCGGCTAGGCTTGCTGAGTAAATATTTTCTAATGCTGTAAAATCTGGAAGTAAATTATCTTGTTGATAAATAATCCCTATCTTATTAGCTCTTAGAATATCATTTCTATTATTTTCATTAAAATCGATTGATTTATTTTCAAAAAAAATAGATCCAGAGTTAGGTCTATCAATTAAAGATAATAAATTTAATAAAGTTGATTTACCAGACCCAGAAGGGCCCATTAAAGAATAAATTTTGCCCTTTTTAAAATTGTAAGAAATTTTTTTTAAAACTTTAATCTTTTTAA
>Ga0163111_10001928_pt1 | contig 13035 bp, 7 predicted proteins | sample CRUFie1St18metaG_FD_109645 | JGI IMG/M metagenome (GOLD analysis project Ga0163111, IMG submission 109645) | Marine microbial communities from the Costa Rica Dome - CRUD Field 142mm St18 metaG | ecosystem: Environmental > Aquatic > Marine > Oceanic > Photic zone | place: Costa Rica: the Eastern... | reverse complement strand
TTGCACCTCCGCGACCATGTCCCGCAGCTCCTCCTCCGTGTACACAAAGTCGCCGCTCCTCACGCGCACCAGGGCCACGACGTCCTTTGATTCCTCCAGCGCCGCGCGGACGAGTGTTGGAGATGGCGTCAGACCGCCGCAGTGCAGCGACGACCGCGCGCAGATTTCCACGCGCAACGCGCCGCCTCTGACGGCGTTGCGCACGCTCTCGCGGCTGTCGCAGCACGCCTCCAGGATGACTGCCGGTGCCGGACTGTCGGTCGGCTCGACTTCCCAGGCTGGCTCATCATTGGCCATTTTATTGAGGTCTGCTGCTGCCGAATGCTGTGCCTTCGATGCTTGTTCGATCGATGCTTGGCAAGGAGCTGTCGCGGCGAGGCGACGGCGTGCTGGGGTTTGGCAGTATGCAGCGTGGCTGTACGCTACGGCACCGCTTTGATCGCGGCTTTCGCACCACTACTCGAAGGAGTAGCTACGTACGAGTGATCGACGGACTTCGAGTGATCGACGGCGCGCAAACAGCTGTGTTTTAGCCTGCGGGCCGGGCAATAGAGCTAGCGTACATCGACACTAGCCTGCACTCCGGGCGCGCCCAGAGCAAATTTGAACTGTGTTGACGCCGCGTGCGCGTGGTATCGGCGATCAGCACACCTTAGGGTCACGCTGCACCCGCCAAGGTCGCGCAAAACCAGCTCCATCACCGGCGGGCTCAAAAACACAGGATGGCCGCCATGGCCGCCGCCCTAAGGCAGGTCCCGCCCTTCACGCCCCTCAAGCGCGAAACGACACCGGAGGACGCGCCGACCCAATTGAAGACCATCGACGCGCTGCTCGAGGCCCGCGGCTTCGGGGAGGCCGACGCCGGCGTGCTGAGCCGCGTCGAGGACCTGCTGGAGCGGTACCAAGCGCGGGGTGAATCTGTGCAAAGATTAGCCGGGAAGATGTCGGCGCTAGATTCCCATAGACGAGGTTCCGAGGATGAGCTCGGCGCCATACCTCTTCTGAGGAAACAACTTGAAAAATGCCAAGCGGCGCTCAAGCAGTCCGAGGCCGCTCGACGACGCGCCGAGAGCGAGAAGTTCGCCGAGACGGCGCGCGTCCACGAAGCGAGGAGTGATGCGGACCAGTGCCGTTTAAAAAGAACGGAGGCCGAGGCGCGACTGCGCCAGGCCGAATCAACACTGAGAGAAGAGACTCTCAACCGAAAACGCGCCGAGAGCAAGCTCCAGCAAGCGAAGGCGCGAGCCCTGAAGCCCCAGAAGGCTCACACTTCAGCTTCTGCGAGGGAATTGTTCGAAGCCGCGACGGGACGAGCACCCAGACCGACGTCGGCCGCGGACCAAAGGGCGTTGGAGGTCGCCGAGGTCGGCGCGAGGTGTAGAGCAAAGCTCGAGGAGGACGTGGCGCGGTTGCGAGGCGACGTCGAAGTCCTCAGGGCGGCCCTCGAGTCTCAACCTGTGGAGCCGAAGCAAATTGTGGAGGACGTCTGCGCTGCGCTCGAAGAAACAAACTTGGAGGCCACGGACGACGCCGCCCTGACGGTGCCGCCGACGCCGCACAACTCGCGCACTTCGTTGGTCGAAGCCGACAGGGAGGACCCGCAACTAATGGCGCAGCGCGAGATGATCGAACGCGCGGCGGAGCGCAACCGGGATTTGGCTGCTGCCTTAGAACACGCGAATAGCAGATTAGCGGAAGTCGAGAACGAGCGCGAAGCTCTCGCTTCAAGGCCGACCGCTAAACAATACGCGGAAAAACTCTCCGAAATAAATTCGTTGGAGAAGAAGTTGTCTGATGTGCAGGGCAAGGCTCGGACGCACGAGCGGGCATTGCGTCGCTACGCGGGCACCAAAGAGTTGGTCCGAAGAGATCGGTTGGACTACGCTCTAGATCTCAAATCGCTCGATGCGATGCCGAAGAACGTCGCTGTTGATGTAGTGAGGGAGGTCTGCCGGGATTTAAGGTTGTCGGACGCGGGCGAAGCGCCCGTCGCGGTGCGGAAGCTCTGTGCTGCGACGAAGAAATTACCGGCCCTAGTCCAATTTGCGAAGAAAGCGTGTACCATGCTCGACGTCTCATCTGTTGGTGGTGGTCCATTACCTCTGGAGGCGGCTCTCGACGCGCTGGAAGCCGCCAAACTCTCGAAAAGTGATCAACAGCAATTGGTCGAACACGTCGCCGCGACGTTGGACTTACTGAGGAGGGCGGACTGTGCTCCTGAAGGTGATGTGCGGGCCGACGCGCAAGCGGTCCGCACGGCCGTCTCCCAGTTACTCGAGGAGAAGGCCCAGAATTCCAAGAGTGATAAAGCTCTGAAGGCCTGCAACTCGTTGATCGCGGAGACGCCGGACGCGACGTGCGGCCGCGTCCTGAATCGCGTGCGGGAGCAGCTCAATTGCAATGATGTGAAGGGTATTATTCCGTCCTTGTCGCGGAAGTTATCAAGGTGCGCCGAGCTCGAGACGTTTTGTCGGGCGGCGGCGGACCGGTTAGGTGTGGAACAGCCGGCGCGGACGGGGGCGATCCTGGGGGCCATCGACCGGAGATTAATGAGGCGCAAGAAGCCCGTCGAAGCGCTGCCGGCGTCGTCGACGACCGCGGGCGAGGTGGACGACTTCGCCAAGGCGCTGGCGGCCGCGCCCGTCTGAGTAAGAGCTCGGCATAGACTCCCTTCGGCTTTGCGTAACGCGCATATTGTCACAGGTACATATAACAACATCCCCAGGCGGCCCCTACACAGGTTCTCGGGCCTTTGCCAGGCCAATAGTAGCATAATATAAAGAAATACACATAGGGGGGTAGGTACATATAACATACCGAGGGCGCTCTCACGACTTCGCAAGCTTGTCCGCACTCAAGCAGCTCGCAAAGGCTCCTGTTTACGAAGCAGCTTTTGCGCAGCTTCTTTAGCAACCCAGCGCTCGGCCGCAGCTAGTTTTCGGCTAGCGTTTTGACGCTGCCGGCGAGATATCCAGCACGAGAGCAGAGGAGAGGCAGAGCGCTTTGCAACATAACAGACGTGGAGCAACAGAGCGCCGAGACAACCATGGCCGCAAAACCGGAAGACATCATGGGCGACGGCTCCATCCTCAAGACTATAATCAAGGCGGGCACGGGCGAAGAGAAGCCGGCGTGGGGGAACAAAGTGAAGGTCCATTACACCGGCACCTTGACAAGTAACGGCGAGAAGTTCGACTCGAGCCGCGACCGGAACAGCCCCTTCGACTTTCAAGTTGGGTCTGGTGTCATCACGGGCTGGTCCGAGGCCGTGCCCACCATGTTGCTCGGTGAGGTCGCCAAGTTCACCATTTCAAGCGACAAGGCCTACGGGCCCGGCGGGTCGCCGCCAAAGATCCCGCCGAACGCTTCATTAGATTTCGAGATCGAACTCCTCTCATTTACGGACCGGGAGGACGTGTTGAGTGATGGCACACTCATGAAGAAGCAACTCGGCAAGCCCGACGAAGATTCATGGGTGACGCCGAACGCGAATTGTGATTTGGAGTTGAAGCTGACCATCGCGGGCGGCGACGAACATGCCGTGAGCTGGCCGAGTGGTAGCGGGTGCCCCCACGGCCTGCCACCGAGGCTGCGCGAGGGGTTGTTCGAGATGAGAAAAGGTGAAACTTGTTCATTTCTCTTACCTAAGGATGCCCCTGGCGTGGACTACGAAGTCACGCTCGTGTCGTGGGTGGAAAATGAAGAATGTGTCAGTGGAGATGACGGCGCCGTCGTGAAGCGCATTGAACGGGATAAAACGATTGGCAAAGACGACTGGAAATGTCCTCATGACTTGGATACCGTATCTATACGTGGGAAGGTGTGGGTCGACGGCGACGAGGCGCAATGCGTGGACTACGGGGAGATTCCGCCCAATACTGACGGGTCGCAGGACGCTTCGGTTTATGTTGTGGATGAAGATTTGACGACATCAAACGGTGCGGCGGTGTGTTCGGGCGTCGACGCCGTCGTGAAGAAGCTGCGGGTCGGCGAGATCTCGACGGCGATCATTCGGAAGGACTACGGGTTCTCCGACGGGCCGCTGGCGGGTCAAGCATTACGCTGTCGCCTGGAACTCGTCAAAATAGTACCGCAGACGCCTAATTGGGAGATCAAGACCACGGACCTGAAGATCGAGGCCGTACTGTCGCCGTGTGGAAATCAGTCGCAGCCGTGAGAGCACGTCGCGTCGACGCCGTCGACGTCGTGCCGCCGCCGTCGACGCGCAACCCCCGCGCAGGTCAACGCCAAGCGCTGCCTCGGCAACGCCTGGGTCGCGCGCAGCGACATCCCGCGGGCGATTCGCCGCTACGGCGCGGCCATCGAGATCGGGGACTCGGATTATGATATTACTGATGAGGACGAGAAGCGGAGGTTGCGGGAAGCGGTTGCCGCGTGCAAGCTCAACCGTGCCATGTGTCATTTGAAACTGAAGCATTACGCGGACTGTGAGAAAGATTGTTCTGACGTTCTGGACATTGATCCGTCGAGCGTCAAGGCTTTGTTCCGGCAGGGCAAGTGCTATCTCGCGCTCGACAAGTGGGACGCCGCCAAGGAGTCGTTCCGAAAGGTTCTGGAGCTCGACGACGGCAACATGGAGGCCCGTCGAGGGTTGCAGAGCGTGCGCGTATCAGTCTGCGTGAAAATCAACCAGCGAGCCAGGTTACGGGGACAACGTCGCATGACGCCTGAAATTTGATTTCCACACAGGTCAAGATGCAAGCGCAAAAGGAGAAGGAGAAGAAATTGTACGCCGGCAAGAAGCTCTTCGACGGCAAGGACCGACCTGCTCCGAAGAAGGCTCCCGCGTCGTGTTGTGACGCGTCTGCGCCGGACGGGTCGTGTTGTCCGCCGCCGCCGCCCGAAGCAGCTGCGCCGCCGCCCGCGGAGCAGTAGGCAGGCGCGATTACCCCCCTAATACTGGTTTTACTACTCGTCGCTATCGCCACTGTCGTCGTCAGGATCGGGCAGGTCCTCGTCGTGGATGCGACACACGACCTCGACGTCGCAGCGCGCCGACGGCGCAAAGGCGGACACGTACTTCACGAAGCGCAGCGTCCCCGGGTCCCGCAGCACGATCGACAGGCAGTTATGTTGGGCTTCGACCGACAGCAAATCCCCGCCCTCGTCGCCGCCCTCCCCCGCATCACCATCATACACCGCGGCGTCGGCGTCGCCCTCGTCCTCGGCTTCTATATATGTCTCGAAGCCGCCGACTTCACCCGAGGCCCACTCCTCGCTGTTACTGCCGAGGAAACAAAACGTCGCGTCAATAACAGGAACGGGGTCCCCGGACACGGCGACCGTGTAGTCGCGGCCCGGCCGGAACCTTCTGATCGTGGAATCGCGCGCGACGGGCCGCACGCCCGTGATCCTCGCGAGTAGACGTCGAAACGCCGCGCTTGACGCACCATGCTCGATCTTCGCTAAAGCTCGCCCGAGGTCAGTCTCGCCTTCCGGAACACAATAGCGCCGCTTATGCGGCGGGCCCACGACGCGCCAGGTGTCGTGAGGGCCCTCACTCTCACTTTTTGAGATCTCACTCGCAACGCTCGCACAACAAAAGTCCACCAATCTCGCGGCGCTGTCATTCGCGAAGTGGTCTCTTAAACGGGGCCACGCCTTCGGGTCCAGATATGCCGGCGCGACCCACGACGCAAGAGCCGACAAGTCCTCGCCCGACAACGGTTTTTCGACATCGTCCTCGTCCTCATCCCCGTCAAAATTTGTAAAAGGACGCGCCTCGGCGACGCGCAGCTGCCCCAAGGACGACGCCCGAGCCGCGGCGCCGTCCCGTTGTTCCGCCGCGTGGTACCATCCACTGATTGTCAAGCGCGGTTTCTCTCCGAGCACCTCGGCGACGGCGTGGTGCGACTTGCCCGGTTCCACTTTGAATAATAGCAAAGAGTTCCATTTGCAAGCAACTTCCTTGCAAGGTATGGGCGAGGGCTCCCCGTCGACCATGGGAAAGAGCTCGAAGGCGCCGCCATCCCCCTCGGACCAGTCCTCGTCCACCAAGTACAGCACAAAACTCACGAGTCTATTACCAATCACGTCGTCGTGGCACAGCAAATGACCCCCTCGCATGTAGACATTGGCCGAGCAATCAACTGTATCACCAATAGCACCGCAGCCCGTGATCCGTTCCACGAGTCTCCGTGTCGATTCCGAGTAGAGGGCGTCGCGCACGCGTAACAGCGAAGGCGCCTTGTCCGCGAGGTGCGGTGCCGTCCGTTCGATGGTCCCGAGGTCGTGCGGCACTTGGTAGACCTTGAATAAATCAGTTTCCTTGTAGTCGGCCCTCAATTCGTGGATGGCTTCGCGCCTCGCGCTTTTCAGGGTGGCGTCGTCGACCGCTGGTCTTAATACGACGTGGGGGTACGGCGCGGCCGTCGCGTACTCTTCATTTTTGGCTTTGATTTGGTCGTCGCTGAGCGGTTTCAATACATCTTCGGCGGTCTTCTGGCGCTTGGTTGGCCCTTGGTCCATCGCCTTGCTGCAGTTGTTTGTGCCCGCTGCGGCGGCGTCGGGGCGCAGCCGTACTTTGCCAGTCGTCGGACTGACTCTCTGGTTACTGCTGCCAGCAATCAATCGCCCTTGCGCGCCGTGGGTGTCGCGCAATCGCTCCAAATGCAACAGGCTGGGAGCAACAAAACAGGGAGAGCAGCACTAGTTTTGTCAGCCACGTGCGCGCAAACCAGCTACCAAGCAAGGCTTTTTGGACGCGTTTCGATCACATCTATCACACGCGAACGCAACAACGCCGACGCGTTGACGCGTCGGGAGGAATTGTTCAGCCTGCCAGCTGTGCACTGACTGGACACGACTGCGTGCGACAGCAGCAGAACATCATGCTTCGGCGCTCGTCAACGCGCAACGCTGCCGCCGAAAATCTAGATGAGTTCGAGTGCTCGATCTGCGTGGAATTGCTCTACGAGCCCTACACGGGCCCGTGCGGCCACAGCTTCTGCCGGCGCTGCGCCGGCGAGGCGCGCCGCCGCGACCCGCGCTGCCCGACGTGTCGAGCGAGCTGGCGAGGCGTCCCCGCGAACCTGCCGGTGTCGTCAGCTTTGGCGACGGCGATCCGCCGTATCGCACCTTCGGAGTATGCTGCGCGGGCCGCCGAAGCAATACCGTTCGAACCGGTCGCGGAGCGCACCATTGGCGTCTTCCAGCTCTACCACGTCCTGCCGCAGCAGCGGCTGCAGCTCCACATCTTCGAGCCGCGGTATCGGGGCCTCGTCGCCCGAGCGCTTCAAAGAGAACCGAGGACCTTTGCGATGTGTGGTCCGGGCGCCCAGGTGCTCTGTGAAGTCGAGATAACGTCTCATGACCAGTCACGCGACGGCCGCTACTACATCGAGGTTGTCGGTCGAAGGCGCCTGCGCTGCGAAAGAGACTGGCAAGACAACTCTAACCTACGGGTCGCGGTGGTCTCGGAGCTCTCGGACGACGCCGTCCTACCGCAGCAGGAAGCGACGCTCGCCGCGGCGGCGGCGGCATTAGCGGCGGCGTCGATGGCGCTCATTCGCACTACTTACCAGAGGTCGGGCCGGCTGGATCCGTCTACGATGGAGGTGCTCGGCGCCGAGCCGCCGTCGGACTTCGAGGCGCTGGGACTTTGGGCCGCGGCGCTAGTGAACGAACTGCCGCCTCTGAGGGCCGTGCGCGACATCCGGTTGCACGTGCTCCGCGAGACGGACTCTCTGCGACGAATGCACCTCGTGCAAGCCGTCATCCACGCCTGCCTCGATGAGCTCGATTCGGCGCCTGCGACGATGCTGGACCGGCTCGTGCGTATCTCTCGAGCTTTGCTCGACTATCGCGAGCTTGGACCGTTTACACTTGTAGGCGCGGGCGCCGCGTGCGTGGCGTGTCGCACGTGGGGGCAGATGGCGATGGTGTTCGTGGCGCTCTACGCGCTCTTGGCCATTTCCGTCATGGGCGTCCGCGCGCCCGAGCATTGAGTGTAATGTGTCATGATTGTACTTCCTAGGTTGCCGTCGCGACCGAGCGCCCCGGTTTTTTTGCTCGCGTCGCGGTAGGGAGGCGTCGATAGGAGCCCCAAGGAAGGATTCTTCACGGGCCGAGTCTTCCGTGACCCGAAGTTAAGGGCCGTTGAGCGGGGGAATCGAGCCGTCTGCTGGCCCTGGCACTTTGCTCCCGGCGCTGGTAATCAACGCCCGCGTTGAGGCACGGCTCGCTTAGGGTAGCGGAGGCATTCGAAAAGCTGCCAACAAGCCTTCGACGCGAAATCGCACCCTGCCAACATACCTGCAGCACATTAAGGGCAGCCTACTAACAAACCATGGGCGCCGGCGCCAGCGCCCTCCTCCCGGCCGAGTGCACGAAGGACGACGCTAGAGCTTTCGCGGGCGAGCGCTGGAACGTCACCATGGACCAGCGCTTCGACGAAATCTGCAGAGACGGGAAAATAGCGAAAGAAGTCGTGATGCAGCACGAGCACTCGTTTGGATTGGAGATAAGGGACTGGCGGCGCATTAGTGAACATGCCCACCAGTTGACCGAAGCGGCCGTGAAGGAGGCGCCACCTGTCTTGGAGGTTGATGTAGAAACGCTCACAGGAAACAAAGCCGCGACGCGCCTCCAAGGCGCGTCTCGAAAAACCGCAGCCTACAACGAGAGCAAGATCAAGGTCGCCAAAAGGATCAATTGTAGCCTCGAACACGCCGCCGAGCGCAAGCAGAACAAGCTCGACGCGTTCATGGCCAAGCTCGCGGAGCAGATGGACACTCTGGAAGAGGAGAAGCAGTCCAATGATACCTTATTGGGTACTATTGATAAAATGAGGAAAGCGGGCTGGCCCCGCAATTTACCTACCGATGATCACCCGGGCATGGATCTACCTTCACCTCTGACCAAGGACGCGATGTGCGAGTTGCTGGAACGGTTAAATGAACAAGCTCGCAAGGAGACGAAGAAGAAGAAGGCTCGGAACGGTATTAAGGACATTTTACACGCGAAGTACGCGCTACAGATCGCTACCGGATACATGGACATTGTTCGTAAGCTCCCATCAGTAGTCCATGTCAATACCCAACAATCGGGCAAAATCACGGTCGTGGGCGACTTGCACGGCCAGTTGCGGGATCTCATCCACATTTTCAGACACAACGGCATGCCGTCCTTCGACAACCCTTACTTGTTTAACGGCGATCTTGTTGATAGAGGCGACTACTCCGTCGAAATAGTACTCTTGTTGTTCGGTTTTGCGGTGGCGGATCCCGGTTCCGTCTACATCAACAGGGGCAACCACGAAGACATGACGGTGTGCACGGGGTATGATCTCGGCGTCCCGTTGTGTAGAGGCGCCTTCACGCCATCGACGCGACTCGTGTCCATCTCACAATGAAGTGGGTGGTTTCTTTTTTGATTTTGGGCCGATTCGGACCGCGTCGAGCGACCGCGATGCTCCGCGCAGGTATGGGTTCGTGGATGAGCTCGTGAACAAGTTCTCGCAAAATACCGCTGGAAGACATTTACTTGCTATAATTGATACCATATTCTCCTTGCTACCGTTGGTGCACGTCATCGACGAGAACATCGCGGTCGTGCACGGTGGTATATCGGATAAATTTGACCTCGACTCCCTGAAAGCTATTAATAGACGGTTGTACCGCACCTTGACGGGCCTACCGCAAGCCATCACGCACGACGAAAACGGCAAGGACGACGAGGGCCACACGCATGCAGACTGGAGCATTCTGATGGACTGCCTCTGGAGCGACCCCGCGCCTGCATCGGAGCGGTTTCCTGGGGAGTTAAAGTGCAAGTCGAACGATGAAAGAGGTGGCGGGGTCTTATGGAGTGAGCAGTTCACGAAGGAGTGGTTATCGCAGCACAAATTGGGCTGTCTCATAAGATCGCATGAATGTCAGGACGAGGGCTATAAGACGCACCATGAAGGCAGGGTTTTGACACTATTCTCGGCGTCGAACTACTACGGGGAAGACGAGGAGAACGACGGGGCTATACTCGTGTTGTCCCCCTTGCAAGACCCCCCGGGCAAGTTGTTGACTTATTCTACTTGTTATGCAAAAGGTGGGTATGAAAAATTACGTACAGCGGAGTTAGCAGGCAAGATGGAAAGCGCCGCCTTGGCTAGGGTGGAGGTCTGTTTACTGGACCATCGGCGAGAACTCGTAGCTGCCCTCAAAGCGAAGGACGTCAACGGTACCGGACAGCTCAAGAAAGTAGAGTGGGCCGCGATCATGAACGATATTCTGCCCGTGAAATTGCCGTGGCTCCATCTCGCGGAGAAGTTTGTGGTGGTCACGAAGAAGGGTGATGTTGTTACCTACCTACCACTCACGGAAAAGCTCGAGGCCATGTTCGGCGAGAGCGAAGGGTCTTCCCAGAGGGAGAACCTGTTTAGGAATAGGGACGCGCTGGTCAAGTTGTTCCGGTTGTTGGATGCCGATCAATCAGGAAGCTTGGACCGGGCGGAGTTCGCGAAGGGCTGCGAGATGATCAATTCGCTCGCTGACGATGGCGAGAAATTGTTCGAGATGAGCGATATTGATGGGTTTATGGATGCATTGGATGTGAACGGCGACGGGGCCATCTCTTTTGCCGAATTTTCCGATGGATTGTTGAACCACGGGTCTATGGCGGCGCATTCGGGCGCGGAGATCGGCGTGCACTCGCCGGCGAAGCCGGTCGGGGAGCCTGCAGCTGAACCGGAGGCACAGCCAGAGGCTGCGGCGACGCCAGAGGGCGGGGGCGAGTAACGAGTCAACTCGAAACATGCACGTGTCGCGGCGATGGCGTGGGGGAAGAAGACACACACCACAGTAGTTAGCACTAGCCGCTCGCCACGACGTCGGGCCGCAAAAACTCGTCGAACGACGGCGGCCCTCTAGCTGTTGCCCCTTCTTGCGACCGGAAGCGACTCCGCCTTCTCCCGGGAGACCGGCCCGGACTAGGAGCAGAAGAGACCCAGTACTCCTCGCCGCTTTCGTCTATCTTGGAGATCCACGACGGGTCGCGCTCCCACCTCGTCTCGCCGGACGCCTCGTTCCAAAAAAAAGTATCACCGGTAGAGTTCTCGACGAGCTCGTGCCAGCGCTGTTCATTTCGCATGGACGGTGATTGTGCCGCCCAAGCAGAAGCTCGAGCGAACGCGTCCTCCAGGCCTCTCGCTGCCGAATCATCACTTTCATGGGACTGCCTCATAGGGTTTTGACGCTTCTTCACGTCACTTTCAACAGCAGAGGCAAAAGCAGACTTCTCGGGCGACTTCTGGGCCGTTCGGCCTTCACAGCAAGCCCACGGCGAGAAGCGGTCGTTCTTTATCGTGCGGACCCGGAACATGACGTGACAACCAGGAGATAAATTTCTTTTGCGAACCTTCGGCGCCTCGAGATTGCGAGAAGCCGATTCCCAGTTCAACCCACCGTCACAACTCCACTGCAACTGCCACTGGCCGCCGTCCCCTTCATCCCATTCGAGTTCCAATGAAGTGGCCTGCGTCCCCACGACCCTAAGACGCGTCGGCGGCTCGACGAGCGCGCCATCGCGCCGAAAGGCGTCCGTGATCTGCTTCAGGTTCTGGGGCTTCAAAGCTATGATCGCCCCGGTATCCTCGATTTTTATCTGATACCTCTGCTTCTTGTCGTCGTACTTCTCGATGATGGCTAGCTGGTTGTTGAGTTCCGGTTTGCTTATAAGATCCTTTAATACTACCTTACAACCTGGTTTCAAGAGCAACTGGTGCGAAGGTCTTATAGTACCATTGCTATGAGCAACAAAAGTCCTCCCCAAAGGACTCGTACCGCCGAACTTCTTCATCAAATTATCAAGCTCCTCGTTGTTGTTCAACGCTTCGGCGGCGGCCGACGCGCACTCCTTGTAGAAGCCGTCGTTCGCGTGCCAGGCCTCCTCGCGGGCCTTTTTCGCGGCGGCCTCCGTCTGCTTCTTGCGGTGGTCTCGCGCGGCGTCCATTTGTTGTTGCGCTTTGGCGTACAACCGTTCTGCTTCGGCCAACTCACCCGCGGATCTCGCACGAGCGGCAGCAGCAAAGGCCTCGGCGTGGGCGCGTCGAGCCGCCTCCTCGGGGTCCTCCTCCTCCGGTTCCGTCCGCCAGGCACTCGTGGACATGCCTCTGGTATTATGCTTTTGTTGGGACCGCCACCAAGCTTCGTCGTCTTCAGTCATATCATGAGTCTCAATATCGTCGTCGTGCGCCCGGGGAAAGGGGTCGCTCCTCGCTCTTCTGAGTTTCTCCGCTCTAGCGGCTTCCCTTTGTTGTTCTCGCTCCCGCGCTTCTCTCGCGTGGACCTCGAAGCGTTCTCGTCGTATCCGCTCCTGTTCTCTATCCTCAGCTTCTTGCCGCCGCCGTCGAATCTCCTCCTCGCGCTCTCGCTTTACCCTAGCTTCATTCCTCAACTTCTCCTGCTGGCGGTTGCGCTCCGCTTCTCGGGCCTTCGCCGCATTTATGGAATCTTTCCGCTGGCGATCGTTCTGCCTTTTTTCATTTGCGGCCATTTGCGCCGCCAAGTCGTCTGCCTCTCTTTTACGAGCGGCGGCAGCTGAAGCGCGTCGTCGAGTTTCCCGTTCCTGGACCTGCCTACGAGCTTCGGCCGCCGCGTGGTGCCGTTGCGCTCTCTTTAAATCCGCTTCTTCTTCAGTCGGCTTCGGCTTCGGTTTTTCTGTTGGGGGTGGTCGGTGCGGCGCCGGTGGTCTTCGACGAGGCGGCGGTCTAGCTGGAGTCGGCTCCGGAGCAGGCGGCGTCCGCACGCGCCCCGCAGCCGACGTCAAGTAGGTGTTCGCCTCGTTGATCTGCTTAAAGCGCTCGGTCGCCTCCTCGACGTTCGTCGGGTTGCGGTCGGGGTGGTACATGAGGGCTAGTTTTCTAAATGCTTTTTTGATGGACGCGTCGTCGGCCGTGTCGGGCAGCCCGAGGGCCTTCAAGTGTTTCGTTCTTGCGGATTGCGCCATGGTTGGTGGCTGCCCCTCCAAGCCTCTTGGGGCAGCCCAAGGCTGTGTGGCGGCAGCCCCCGCTTTCAGGCGTTC
>Ga0163111_10001927_pt1 | contig 13037 bp, 5 predicted proteins | sample CRUFie1St18metaG_FD_109645 | JGI IMG/M metagenome (GOLD analysis project Ga0163111, IMG submission 109645) | Marine microbial communities from the Costa Rica Dome - CRUD Field 142mm St18 metaG | ecosystem: Environmental > Aquatic > Marine > Oceanic > Photic zone | place: Costa Rica: the Eastern... | reverse complement strand
TTAAAGTTGTAAAGCTTACAAGATGTGTTGATAATCGTTTCTCTTCTCAAAAATTACTCCCGTGAAATATTCAAAATTTTATTTCGTGGGATCGACGGTCAATATCGAACGAAGTATAGAACTCGAATGACGTTGTCTTTTGTACGCATTTTCACTATCAATCGCTTCACATATCTTTCGCTATTTCGTGTGCATCTAAACCTCAGATTCCATACTAATTTGAAAGAAAAGTTAATATCTGCAATGGGGAAGGCGAAGAAAGGAAAGTCCGATGATATCGGTGACTCTATCTTGGCCACCATGCTGGCAGTGAAGATGAAACGAAATGATTCTTGTATTTCTTTTGTAGCAGTCATGGAGGCTAGAAGTATGAACCATAAAAATCAGGCCTGGAGAGACGAATGGAGGAATCTCATTGAACAAAGGTTCATTCAACCAGCAACTAAGTCGGGAAAGGGCGGAGGAGTTTTCACGGCCGATTACGAGCTAACTCAAAAGGGGGATGATCGTGTTGGATCTCCAGAGCAGAAAGAAATCAAACGTCTCATGGAGACCACAGTCAATAGCACTGCCCAAGAGCACGATCGAATCCGAAAGATTTGTATGAATAACCGAGCCAGAGAAATCTTTGACTTGCTATTGAAGCATGGTTCGATGACCCGAAAAGAGCTTGCTGCTACGATTGGTATCAGTGATCGCGGTGGACCGTTCAGTTACGGCCTCAGGCAGCTCAAGCGGCTGGGATATATTGTCGTCGATGAAAAGAATTCTCAGAGAGGGAAAAAGTTACTCGTGCTCTCTGATAAGGCATTCTTTGATCCGAAAGATCGTCCTGAGCCAATCCCTATCGACCCCGAGACAATGAACGCCAACATTGAGAAGGTTTACGGGAAAGAAATGCGAAAGGCTGCTGCTAACAAGTCGTCCACGAAAATTGAGGCAAAAGTCAAAACAGAAACGAACACCACAATGAAGACGGAGCATACGGGAGGTGACAATTGCGGGATCCATAAGACCGAGAATGACAAAGAAAATTCCAAAAGGAAGTCCACGGAGTCTATGGATAATAGAAAAGAAGAACCAAAGAAGACGAAGAAGTCTGTATTGGTGAAGAGGGAAGATGGCAATGGCGCTGGCGACGATGATTGCCTCGTCGACAAACATGACAAAGGGGCAAAAGGGAGTCCCAAAGGAATGCCGATGAGTAACGTTCGAGTCAAACAAAAGGAGGTGACAAAAGAATAAAGGCCATCCATGACTATAATTGTTCGATCTAATGTTGGAAGTTGAGATTGCCCTCTTCCTATTGATTCAGATTAGTAGGATTGGAGAGCATTGCTTTTTGGAGGGGATCACCTTCGTGATGTATTCTGGGCACTCTTTCTCCGAGCCGATAAGGTCACACTATCTTTTCGAACAGTCATGGATAATATTGCTCATAGCAGTAACATTAAAAGGATGTCATTACTTTGTATTTACCAAAGAGCAGTAGGTAACAGCCAAAGGAAGAAATATGGCTATCACATAAATTATTTCTGTGAAAACCTCTTTTCAGTCCATCGTTCGTGACTAAAATTGAAAATCAAGTCGTGACACGTGGAAGAGCTTGTATCATTTTATGGCACGCTCATCCGGAGAATGCTTTGATGACGTTAATGCGTCCATTGCTTCAACTGTCGTGTTCCACGAGTTGTGGCAAACGAATTGATCTTCCGCACTTAGCTGTCGGGCAACAACGCCTACGAAGCGAGCTTACGGATCTTCTTTAGAACGAACGATACGATTGAATAATTTCCGGTTGAGACCATTTATCTTGCCTAAAAAGGGAAAGATCAAGCAAAAACTTCGAGGACTCATTTCTAATAGTCCGATATACCAACATGTTCTCCAGTAGAAGTATTGCATTTCTGGCGGCCGTTGCAGCGGTTGCGACGTCCTCGTGCTCCGCTTTTGTGCCGAGAAGTGCCACTGGCCGAAATACCGCGCCACTACATTCGACAACGGCAGAGCCTACCTTTACTTCGGATGGTGCCAAAACCCAGATCGGTAATGATTCCTTTCTAAACCAAGATCTCATGGCCCGTGCCCAAAACGGACCTGGAAAGAAAAACCAGGAATCCCTCAAGATTGGAATCGTTGGTTGTGGATTGGCCGGTATGATTGCTGCTATGGACCTGGCTGATGCCGGGCACCAGGTCGAGATGTTTGAAGCCCGTCCTTTCGTTGGAGGCAAGGTCAGTTCCTGGCAGGATAAGGAGGGCAATCACATTGAAATGGGCCTTCACGTCTTTTTCGGTTGCTACTACAATCTCTTCGGAATCATGAAACGAACCGGTGGATTTGACAAGAACCTTCGCATCAAAGAACACGTGCATACCTTTGTGAATGACGGAGGTAAACTTGGATCCCTTGATTTCCGATTCCCTATCGGTGCCCCCGTCAGTGGGCTCCAGGCATTTGCCAGAACCGAACAATTGGGTGTTGAGGACAAGTTCCACAATGCTGTTCGATTGGGAACTTCGCCAATCGTTCGTGCCCTCGTTGACTTCGACGGTGGCATGGACATGGTCAGAGATTTGGATGACATTACCTTTACAGAATGGTTCGAGCAGCTAGGTGGCAAACGAGGAAGTTTGGACCGAATGTGGGATGCGATTGCCTATGCCCTCGGATTTTTGGATTGTGACACGATCAGTGCCCGTGCTATGTTAACCATCTTTATGTTATTTGCAATTCGAACCGAAGCGTCCGTCTTACGCATGCTCGATGGAAGTCCTCAGACTGGCCTACACGATCCCATTGTCAATTATCTTGAGGAACGGGGAGTAAAAATTAATCTGACTACAGCCTGCAAAGAACTGGTACATGACATCGACCCAAATACTGGTTTGCCCACGCGTGTCAAAGGAGTTATTGTTGGTTCCGATGCACAATACCATGAGTATGATACCGTAATTGCAGCCCTTGATGTTCCCGGAATTAAAAAGCTCCTCCCCGAAAGTTTCCGCAAGTACGATATGTTTGACAAGATCTACAACCTCCAATGTGTCCCAATTGCGACGGTTCAAGTGCGATTCGACGGATGGGTGACCGAACTTAACGACGATGCACGTATGATGGACATCTCTGGCGATCAGAGTGATGGCCGGGGTGGCGGAATCGACAACCTCTTATACAGTGTTGATACGGAATTTTCTTGCTTTGCCGATCTTGCCGTGACCAGTCCCGGGGAATATTACAAGGAGGGAGAAGGATCTCTCATACAGGCCGTGTTTGACGAACGTGCCTTTACCCGATCAAACAAGGAGCTTGTAGCAGATTGTATCGCCCAGCTGAATAAGGTCTTCCCATCTTCCAAAAAGCTCAACTGCACGTGGTCGAACGTTGTGAAGCTTGGCCAGAGCTTGTACCGCGAAACTCCCGGACAGGACAAGTTCCGCCCAAAGCAAGCAACTCCCATTCCCAACTTTTTCTTAGCTGGTTCGTATACGTACCAGGACTACCTAGATTCCATGGAGGGCGCAACACGATCAGGTTTGATGGTAGCCGATGAGGTTATTGCACGAGCAGACGGACCAAAGGGACTCAAGGCTATGGCAAGAGAAGCTCAAGCGAACGCCGCGGAAGCCACAACTGAGAAGAAATTGTTCTTTGCACAAGAGAAATAGGCACTTTTAATTTCAAGATAAAATAACCCTTTGCGTATTGTCATTGAACTTCAAATTAGCTAGTGATAAATTGCGGTAAATAAATAGATTCTTTTACATTAAAGCTTTATCAACTCAAATCAAGTGACATTAACTTGTAAACGTATTACGATAAACAATATTTTCTTCATGGTTAAACATATTGCCTGGTAAGAATTTAGATATGACAACTTGGTGGGAACTATGGAAAATGTATATTGAAATGCAGTTATTCTATAGAAATTAATCTTTTTTTAGGGGTATAAAGTTTTTCCTGACTTAAACTAAGTATGGTGAAAAGATTCTTGTTTGGGATTCTCATAAGGCATCATACCCAAGATTCTTAAAATCCTCGGCGAAGACTTCGTTTATTATCTTTTTCGTTTCTTCGTTCTTAGCAAATAGTGTATAATGCGGATATTTCGATGTTTTGTTCTCTCTGGCCATGTCCAGGGAACCGTTCTTGAGACATGGAATGTTATCAGCAAGCTTCGATATGTCGCTGCTGAGTTCTTCTAGCTTGTAAATATCCTGGATCACCATTTTGCCCTGGGCGTTGACGAGCCAACTGGTCTGTGTGGCAGTGAATGTTGGATATATTTCATTACCGTGACCTGCCGCGCCAAATCGGTAGTGCTCAGGATGTCCAGGTGGGAATTTCTTGTATAGCTTTTTAATCCAAACGTGGAAAGCCTCAATTTTCTCTTCGTCGGACATGGACTCAAGGTCAATATCTGGGATCAATCGTTCCCCACACTTGTTGTTTTCTCTCTCGCAGCCCATACTAGCGAGGAAAAAGAAGTTGGATACCTGTCTGGCAAGAGGATGTCTCACGACGGTAAAAGTGTATGCATTGTCCCAAGCTTTCTGTCCGTACTTTTCAATGTATGCATGTGCAGTTGCATGGAAGGAACGATGGTAATCGCCGTGGGGACCGTACCATTCTCCACCCCAATATTCTTCCTCACACCGATCTCCAAACATGCTGATGAGACTTGTACCACCTGTCTTATTAATGTGTACAAACAAGAAAGGCGGGTTCTCATCCTCATCCTCGCCTCCCTCGGTCTCTTCTTCTTCTTCTTCTTCTTCACTAATGAATTTCTCTCCCCTAAAGGAAGTTCCTCCGTTCTGGTAATATTCCGTTAAAATCCCGGCGGCACCAATGGTGAATCCGTGATTGATCGTGCTGTGGCCCCAAAAGTTTGGAATGACAAACAGATCCCCAGGTTGCTGGATGCATGTTAGAGAAATCTTCTTGTCTAGCGTTGCTGCTACTTTTTGTGCAGTCATACCGGTAGTTCCCCTATACATGGGAGGTGCAATTTTCCACTCTTTGATGCCAACGTAAAGAATATTAAATGCGGCCTCGTGCCAGTGGTATGTAGCCCCAGAACCGTCACCACCGAAAAACACCTGCCACACGACATCTTCTCGTGACTTTACAATTTTAAAGAATTGCTTGATCGATCTAAATCCGCCTCTCCTGTCCAAGACTTGACCATCAAAATCAGGATAGAGCTCTTCGAAATCCTCTTCATCGGGATGGAATGCATGAACCATTGGTTTCTCGGGCATTGCATCACAAACGGCTCCATGTTCCATCTCGATTATCGACATCTCTACGGGGCATGATTCTTGATCTGTGAGTTCAGGATATGCAGTTGGACCGACTCGAAACTTATTGTCAGGGTGGAACGTATCTGATTGCCTCCAACGGTCTTTTGAGAACATGTCGAGCTCCATCGGTGGAACTTGCGCTCTCAAAACGACAGGACGGCCGGTAATAAAGTAGTCTTTATAAAATGTCTCAGGATCCAAATCACCATCGACAACATCAAAGTCGCACCGATCTTTATCAAATGGCTCCATAGTACTTTGATCCCAACCAGATGGTATTTTTCTATGGGATTTCTCTTTCGGTAACTTGTGGCTGCCTTCTTCCACGTGAATCCCCAAGACATTCTTGGCGTCAATGGGACGGATTGGAGATCCACTCATTCGAACATAATCCTCAATGGTTCGGCCATACTCATCAATAACCATAGAATTATCTCCTGACGACAAGATCCCGACCATCTCGGCGTATCCGCCTCGGATTGCCTCCTGGATGGCGTTGAGATTACGACTGTTGCTTGGATCCATGCTCACCTGCCTGTAAAGAGGATCGAGGCCGTATTTGATGAGAAGCTTCTCTGCAATAAAAGTCTCTCCTGCTCTAGCAGCCTCAATAAGCATAATATCATCTACAGGTACCCTATCATGAGGCTTAATTTCATCCATGGCGAGATACACTGACGATTGCTGTTGACGATATTTATATGCGTGATCTTCTTTTTCCTCGTTTTTGAAATGACCTCCGTGCTTCGGTTTCTTTTCTTTTTTCAGAAGACGGTCAACACACTGGTTCAGACATTGCAGCCTATCTGTGTATCTCGACACTTTTGTGTCGCGGAAAAAGAAAAAGTCGATGTAGTCCTCGTAGCTTCCAGCTCTCGGCTTGTGCGTTAGTGCATAGTCATAATGACATGGACCTATCGCGGGTTGATGATACGCACCGTGGTCATCAAAAGCATAAGTACCATATTTAGCAACGTCGGCATAACACAATTCATTTTGGTCCGGCGCAACAATCTTTTGCGACAAACGCTCATGACTGTTTATTGCCTTCAACATGTCTTCCAAGTTTGTAGGGACTTTGTTGACATTCTCGGAGATGACTCTCTTAACAGCTCTCGCTGTTCCACTCAGGGACCTCCTGTAGTCGTTAAAGTTGTGCTTATCTTTATAACACCAATTATATACGTTCCCCTCAATACCATTGATATAGCTCTCGTGGCAGCCGCTCTCGGAAGAGGAGGAAAAATAACCGATGATCGTCGATATGAAGACACAGGCTAGGACTATCCCTAAAATTACCACCGCTAAGCCAATCATCACCGGCGAACCAGCTCTACGAAATTTCAAAATCATCCGAGAGGTCATGTTGGAAGATCTGCGTCGTCTTGTGCCCTTCTTTTTTCGCCCAACGTGGCTGAAGGCTCCCACACCATCCTCTTTGCTACTGGGGGAGGTTGTAATCACTGGAATGTTTCCGACTCCGGGGGAAGCATCCCTTGCTGTCCGACGTTTACGGACGCGTATGTTGTCGTCAATCATTAGGGGTGCCATGATCGTATATTGTATCACTTCTTCGATGTAATGGGTACAACGGCACAAGAGTATTGCTGTCTTTGATGGAGGACTTCGGGTTTCTTTTCATGTTGTTCTACACCACAATTTCGTCGGTGGGAGCTTCCGACTCGGCAATGCAGCCGTTGAGGATGGCTGCCACGCTTGTTTTTTACAATCACAGCACGTGTCTAACCCTAACCCTAACCCTAAATCACGGTCTTGAGTTTTTAAATCCTAACTCTAATGTAAGCGTGACAAAAAGCGATTCGACCAGCTCACGAATTGATATTAAATAATTACAGGCGAATATAAAAATATACAGAGCCTTTAATGAATATATTTGAAATGGCGCGCCCAGATCGAAAGTTGAAAGTCACATCAGATACTTGTTCACACTTTCGGTGTCAAGCTTCAAATATTCATTTAGCGAGTCACACAGTAGGTCCACACAAACTAGCTCGGCTGCATAAGTTGTCACTAAAGAGATATAGTGCTCGAGGGCAGTCCATTTTCCCATATCAAATAAAAATCTACAAACCAAACTCAGCGAAACAACAAGGAACGAAATAAGAAGGTCGTCGTCTACTACCATGGTGAATCTAGATCGAGTCGAGATGCTCCGGACTAGTGAGCGAGGATCGAGAACTAGTGCTCTGTATGTAGAAGAAGCTATTATTACCCCTACCCCTTTTGACGTCCAAAAGCGACAGCAAACTAAAGCAGTTAGAGACCAAATCAGCATGTTTACTTATTCCGAAGATGATGAAGAAGAAGAGTGCAGAGAGGAATCAACATCGAAGGAAACAAATGACGCAAAACAACCTCAAGAAGAGTCGCGTGAAACCGCTCCCGTTGCCAACAAAAAGAAAGAAGTCTTCATCGAGGCAGAGCTTGAAACCGTCCTCGAGACAGATAACATCGTCTCTGCGGCGAGAAAAGCCCTGGAGATCGAGAATGATGATGTGTCTGTGAAATCTAATTCTGCGCATTCGACCAGAAGTTTTGGAATGAAGTTTGTACAGCGAGCAGCCAACATTCAAGCAGATCGATTATTGCTTCCTTTTGATGAAGATGCGAGTCAGTATGGAGTCGAAATCGAATACGGATTGTCTACTGGTGCCGATTATGCATCGGTTTATGGCTCGGTAGCTGAAGAATCAGTAGCCGAAGTAAGAGAAGAATCGGCGGACAATATCGAAGAACCACACAAAGAAGAATCAACTACCGAGATCAATGTCGAACCCAAAGTAGAGGAGGAAGAAACACCAGAAGAACATCCAGTCCCTGAGAGGGATGAATCTAAGCCAGTAGTAGAAGAACCATCTAGCGATGAATCCAATCAAATGGCTGTGGACACTACTGAAAATACAGTTCATGTTGAAACTGAAACTGAAATTGAAAAGGACGATGAAGTCGTCGTTGATGAAAGTAAAGAATCACCAGAAGAGGAATCAGTCGTTCAAACGGAAGAATCTCAGCCTACTGTTGATTTCGACGATATTCTGGAGAAGGTTGCCGAACACATTGCAAATGGAGATTGGAGTTCCTTTATCGCTGCATTGGAATCCCGACCATCTTTGGCCACCCTGTCCTCAATCGACTTTTTCCCCTCAGAATGCACAGGATTCCTTGCAGAAGATGCGGATGAAAACTTGCTCTTGCACGAGGTTTGCAAAAATGAGCCAAGTGTTGAAGCTGTGAAAACTCTGATTGAAGTTCATGATGAAGCTGTGAAAGTGGCAGGACAGTGGGGATACTTACCGCTTCATTTCGCCATTGCTCATGGGGCATCAGAAGATGTTATTAGAGTACTAGTAGAAGCACATGCCGGGTCTGTCGTTTGGTTTGCTGACGACAAAATGTTCCCTTTACATCTTGCATGTAAAAAAGGAGCACCAATGGGAGTGTTCGAACTATTGCTTACAGCATACCCATCAGCATGTGGTGCCAAGGACGTCTACGATAAAACGCCCATGGACTACGTGTTGTCTGAAGACAAAGAAGGGCCAGAAAGAGTGAAGAAATTGGAACTTCTTAGCCTTCATGTTCAGACTATGTACTTGTCAGTAGCCGACGTTGAAACAAAGTTACGAGAGAGCGAGGCAAAGTCTTCGTCCATTCAAAAAGAACTGGATGAAAAGCGTGACAAAATCAACGACCTTCAAGTAGAGATGAATGGCCTTCATGTTAAGGCATCTTATCTCGAGGGTGAATTGAAAGGGAAGTATGAGAGAACATCCGATGTTAGTGAGCAGCTGAAAGCCAATCAAGAAAAGATCATTGAACTTGAAACACAACTCGGTGTGGAACGTGCGAAAGCCTCTGTTTTTGGTGAAAACTTGAAAACGGAACTGGCTAAATCGGATGCTCTCGAAGGTGAATTGAGAGAAGAGCGCGCAAAACTCTCTAATCTTGAGGCTGAATACAAGACCAACGAAGATGAATGGACTGGCCAGGAAGAGGAACTCAAGAAATCAGCAGATGAATTGGAAAAGGAACGCAAAAGAATAGCCGAGCTGGAGAAGAGAGTGCAAAATGAAGAGCGTAGCGGTGAAGAAGATAGAGTGAGTGCCATTCAAGAGAAACTTGCTGCCGCAAAACTTCGATGGTTGGAGGAAAGAAATGAAATGATTGAAAAGAATGATATTCAAATGGCAGCTGCATACAAGGTAGTGGAAGAAATCGAAAACGAGTTGGGTGAAAAGCAGACCAATAATTGTCTGGAGCGTCAAGCACTCTATGAAAAGGTCGAACAACAGCTCATCGAAGCATACAAAATTATTTGTAACTTGGAGATCGATTTGAAAGAGGAACAAAACAATAGGGTGTCAGAACGCCAAAAACTTCTGGAGAAAAATGATCAAAACATGGCTCACGCGTTTATGAAAATGCGTGATGCGGAGGTTTGCATTGCCTCGAAGACACTGAAACTAAAGAAGTATGAGGGGAGACTAAACAAGCGTCAAAAGAAAATTGAGAGAGAGTATGCCAGAACGAAATCTTTGCTTCGTCAATTGAAACTCTCAAAAGAAATTAGCAGTGAAAAAGTCACTGCATTGCTTGACGAGCTTAAAATCCAGCAGAGCTTCAGTGATGAGTCCCAATCAAAGCAGATTGAGGCCTTAGAATCATCGATGAATCCTGTGGAAGTGCATGAATATGCAACGGAACAGTATGGACGCCTTTGCTATGAAAAGTCTTTGGCTGATGATATCTTCGCCAAAATCAATGAGAAGAAGAAATTGATGGAAGAAAATCAAGAAATGATCATTGATCTTGAGAAGAGCAATTTCGTGAAGCAAAAACTTTTGGAATCTCAACAAAAAAAGGTTGAGGCACTTGAGGAAGGACGTCGAGAAAAGGAGACTCAGCTGAAACTCAACCAAAGCGTCACAAAACAATTAGAAGAGAGTATCTCTAAGAATCAAGCTTTGGAGAAAGAGGAAATTGCAGAAGTATCAAAATTGGCAATGGCTAGTGCCTCAAGAAAAGCTGCCATTGATATTGAGGCGGAGCAAATTAAGGAACTCGATTATAACCTCGCCCGCAAGCAAGCTCTGATTGAGTTAGAACAGATGAAGGAAAAGACACTTGAGCAGACTATTGCACAAAAGCATGAATTAATCGAGACAGAAGTTGCGCGAATCAAGGAGCTCCAAATGTTGATCACAGAAAAACAGGCACATATTGTTAATGAAAAAAGCACGATGAAAGCGTTGAAAAAAGCTATTTCGGAAAAGGAAGCTTTGATTGTTTCCGAACGGGATGTTAGTTCTAGACTGCGAAAGACGCAAGAAGAAAAGGCAGAGATTCTTCAGGCACAAAAGGAGACTGAGGCTAAGATCCGATCCCACCTCAAGGAGAAAGAAGATCTTCTTGCTCAGAAGCAAGCTGCAATCAACGGTATTGTCGAAGCCCGAAAAACTGTGGAAGTAGAACTGAAGAAAGAGGAAAAAACCACAAATGCTCTAGAGAACCAAATAGCGAAGAAAAAGTTTTTAATTACAAAGGAGGAATATGTTGCAAAGTGTCTACACAAAATGGCCTTGCATAAACGAGAAAACTTGCCTCCAGGGGCTGTCGCGCATTTCGTTGACGCGTGGTTTGGTGTGCAATATAGAGCAGATTGCAGTATGAAATTTCTTCTGAAGGAAACGAGTCTTGTATCTAAATACTTCAAAACACAGATTCGAGAGCAAAAAGCAGCTATTTACAGACGTCGGGATGAAGCGCTGGCTTCGGCTACCGCTGCTGTTTGCAAACGCCGAGATGCGGCTCGAGATGCTGTTCTCAAACAACGAGATGCGGCTCGAGATGCTGTTCTCAAACGCCGAGATGCGGCTCGAGATGCTGTTCTCAAACGCCGAGATGCGGCGCTAGCTTTGGTCCCTGCAGTTCCCACAATTTCTGTCCCTACTGTTTCTAAGGCTAGTTATAATGTGTGCAAGGCTGTTGTCGCCAAAGGACCACAATCGTTGTTGGCCCGCCTTCAAAGTTACGGTGTGAATGTAGATCTTTTTCCTAAAGGTTATGACCCTAAAGGTCATGGTGAGGCGACGACCGACAAGTAATCTTTCCCGAGCAAACTTCCGAAGTGGAAGAAAAATGAATCTGCTTGAGTCACCGCCATGTTGAGCTTTGCTCAACGAAATCTTGTTTGAATTTGTTCGATAATGTTGTTAATTTAAAATTTATATGAGTAAGAATTACATAGTCATTTTACAACCTGAATTATTATTTTTAATTATTTTATTACTTCAGTAAAAAATTCTAGTTTACAGAAAAACTTTTCCTCTCACCAGTTTGCAGACATGCCGACGAATTTGAAGATGATTTATAATCTTCTACTGTAAGATGAACACCTGACATATAGGGGTTGCGGTACTCCATTATTAGTTTCTCTTTTTCGTCCGACGATCAAATGCTCATGACCTATCTCCGACAGCCATGTGACGTAACTTTTCCAACTTTTCGACTAATGCATCAGCTCCCCATCGCCTGTAAAATCGAATTGTTTCATCTATGCGATACTCATATGCTTCGGCATTCATTTCATTCTGAAGGCAGTCTGCATATCGCCCGTTTGCCAACGCTGCCATGTACAAGTTCCCAGTTCGCGCGGCTGTATTAATGGCTTGATTGTAAAATGAGTGTGCCAATACAAGATGGTTGTTGACGGACGCGTCCTCGGCGCAAAGCACCCAGTAGTATAGCTTGATGTTCGGATTGCCCCGTTCTTCCCATACTCTGATCGTTTTTCGGATCTTGTTCGCCTGCCGCTTATACTTTCTTTCCTTTGTTTTTCGGGCCATTGCATACAATGCGATGCTTCGCAAAAAAGCTTCATTCATTCCATCTTGTAGCCCCGGGTGCTCTTTTTCAAAAGCATTGCCACGACTCAAGGCCAACTTGGCTGCTTTCTCGTATTCCCGAAAGTGCACGAGGAGCAAGAGCTGATGGTGAATGATAATAGTATTATGTGTTTTCATGTCATGTTCGTTCACTTGATAAACAGTTCCACTGAGTTCGGTGGTTTCTTTGTCAAGGCCCATCAGATTGAGCATGGCTTGACACTTTACTTTCACAGTGACCCCATGCATTTCTTGCTTTAGATCCTCTGCCAAGAGAAGGAACTTTTTACATCTGTCCTTTAGTTGGGGTAGTGGGTGGCCGTCATGAAATGGGTTCAAAATTTGACTAAAGGGAAGAAGAAGTGTGAGTGACTCTTTAGGCGTTTTCATTGAGAAAGTTCCACTTACACACTCGCATGACACCACAATCCAAATTCAATATTTCCCGTTCTTGCACCCAGCCGGTAACCATTTTTCATGTTCAACGTGCAAGCATTGTGTGATCTAGTCCACGGAAACACAAACTTTTGTGTGATGTAAATGGTAGACGCTTCGCAAAATTTGTCAGGGCTTTTCTTCTGCATTAGAAGCCCCATCTCTGCGAAATACGCCGCAGCATCAACATCTTTCATGACGACAATAGTAAAAAATCCAAGGGTACCAAATGCAAATCCAGCAACAGCACTTATCCCATGCTTTAGGGTCATATTTACCAGTCTTACGACACTCAAAAGTTGCGTGAACATGTCTTGTGCCATATATGCTGTGTAGTTCAATTTCGAGAGACACTGAGTGATTGCGATCATCTTCTTGTCAGCCATGATTG